>Ga0209012_1000494_pt1 | contig 55013 bp, 48 predicted proteins | sample RS3BMetagenome_FD_184735 | JGI IMG/M metagenome (GOLD analysis project Ga0209012, IMG submission 184735) | Ferric oxide microbial mat and aquatic microbial communities from Rainbow Spring, Yellowstone National Park, USA - RS3B (SPAdes) (version 3) ... | reverse complement strand
ATTGTGTTTGGCTTATTCCCAGATGAGCCAGACCATACCGGGCCGCACGCCGTACATAAAAGTCATTATCCAGCAAAGACTGCTTGAGTTCGGGGATTACCCATTGACCTAAATGCTCTGGCCCCATCTTGATCAGCAACTGCACCACCGCCAGACGCATACGCGGTGTGCCAATCTCCATGGCATCAAGTAGATCACTTTTGGCGGATTTACCCACTGCTTCCACCACGGTATCCATGGCGCGGCGGGCGGTGGAGCGAATCAGGGGTACTGAATCTTCAGTGGCATTGATCAATGCCGGTAATACCCGCAATCCGCCCAGAGCTTTTAACCGCTCCACCGCCTGGTACCGCCGGGACCAGGAATCATCATCTCCAACTTCCGATTCCAGCTCCTCCGCGGTGGTAGAAACCAGCCTTCGCATGGGCACAAGGCGAATATCATCCAGATACACCTTGGCTAATCCATAGCCGCTCATCAAGGGTCCCAGGTTAATATTCAGCGTGTGCATGACCGGCAAGAAGCGTGTGGCGCCGGACCCGGAACCGGCGACGGCATTCTGCGGATGCCGCGCGAAGTTCCAGACAATGTAATTCCATCCCGGAGAAACATCCGCAAACGACCAGTACGGATTGCCGCCATTAACCGCCAGCCGCACATCATACCGCCCGAAAAAATGCGCCGCAGCGGATTTGGGAACGTATACCCAGAGGGATATTTCACGGTAATGTTTGAGATTTACCGGCTTGGACAGAGGAATGACAATGCCGGGGCGAACACCACCACCGGGATGTTTATTTTTTGCCTCATTGGCAATTATTTCCAAACTGCCGGTACCCGAATGAATATATTTCGGATTGGTATTAATCGCCATGCTTACGCCCGATCCATATATGTGCAGGCGCTTCAGGGAATCTGGAGAATTAAAGCCTGCCAGAACTTTCCGTGTGGTAAGCGATGGATCCGCATGAATTTGCGGGGCGCATGCGCCAAAGGCCAAAAGGGCAAAAGCAGCCACAGAGAGTTTGATGGATCGCATGGAAGACTCCTTTCAGAAAATCGGGCCCCGCAGGTCGCGGTCCAAAATATTGCATCTCTTTCCCCATGGCGTTGGTAATCAACGCGCCGCCGCTGAAAAGGGTTTGCCGAATATTCTTGAAGCGGCGGCAAAACCGCATTGTGTATGGTCGTGCAGCACGCGGGATCAGCACTATTGACCTTCAGATTGACAACCGCCTAAAAAAAATGCCGACTCATTTTTCCTTATACGTATCAAACCTTATGGCAGGTTCAACTAAAATTTCAAGAATATTCCACAGTTGAACATCGCCTGTACTTGCCATCGAAAACCAGCCAACGCAACCTGATAAAATTGAATATAGAGCGATTCATTAAGAATTGCAATAACCTGCCGCACCTGCAAATTAAATGGTAATTATTTTTTTTCGCGGTCGGATTTTACTGTTTTCCAAGGTTACAATCGGCTGCCGAGGCCCAGTGCGAACCGATGCCAAATCACTCAATGGATAGCGTCTCATGCTGATGAATATTTAGCCCCATTTGCAGCAATCTTCTTGCTCTTGACGGTGGATAGGGATACTGTGACGCGCATGTCGCATGGTCGATTTTGCAACTTGGATTTCATTTGTCAGACATTTTTCTGCGCACTACTTCTGGCGGTGCTGGTGCGGCCAGCAACCGGTGCTGAAGCGCGCGCGGGTCCAGCGGCTTTAACGTTGGCTGGCGGTGATGCTCCGCATGTAAATTCATGGGCGACGTTCCGGCTGACGCTTCCATCCATAGCGGGAAGTAAAGTGACCGTTGATATGCGCGATCTCCGCGGCGGCCCGACGATCTCTCGACGTCTGGCGGTGTTTCGCAGACACCTGCTGATGCCAATGCCCTATGTTATTGGCGCCGCTGGCCTCGGTGGTAATTGGCCGGTGATAATCACGGTCCGTCATGCCGGGCAACGGTTGCGGGTGCTTAACCTGAAGGTCGATTTGCCGCTGGCAAAGTCGCTCCACGGAGCCTTTGTCGCCGTGCGCCATCATATGCAATCAAAGGTAAACGCCTTGAGCGCCGCATTGGGCAAGCCATTAACGCCGATGTTATTCTCGATGCGCGAATTGGCGGCATCACCGGTGCTGAATTTTGCATCGTGCCGATGGCTATTGCTGGATCGTACAACGGCACATGAGCTTTCGCGCCGGCGGGTGCTGGCTCTATTAAGTCTGGGCGTGCGTCTGGTCAGCATCAGCAACAGACCACCGGCAATTCTGCCGACTTCGGCATGGCATCGTAGCAGAAAATCCGCTGCGGGCTATTTCATCTGGACCACACCGCATTTCGACGGATTTTCACATGGGCCGCCAGTGCTTGTGCCGCATCTTACCAAGCTGCGCCTCCCACGGATGCATGCCCCCGGCTCATGGAAACTTGCCGCATGGGCGATCGGGCCGGTGACCATTCTCATGCTGATTCTGCTGCGCTGGGCGGTCACGCGGCGGCGTTATTTTATTTTGAGCACCGCGATCGGCGCAGGACTGCTTTCAGTGGCCACCGTGTTCTGGCTGACAGCAACCACCCCATCGACCCGCACCACGTTGCAATGGCAGACATATATTGGCCACTCAGAGTTGACTTTGCGCACGGCCATTATCATGAATCGTTCTCCGCACGGTTCGGGCCGGGTAGTCACCCATGCAGACGGCATAGCGCTTCCGCTGGCGTGGTCGGGCCGGGCGTGGTTTGCTTTTCATGGGGTTGTTGATTTACATCGCAATGCTGCGTCCTTGATGTATCCAGTTAGCCGGCGCGTGCGCATATTGGCTTATAAGACCCAGGCGGTTTTTAGCCCAGGTTTGCCGCGCTACGGTTCCGGCGAGTCCCGCACGCGAAAAAGATCTCCAAAGTCAGGCTTGTCACCAGATCAGAGCGTGTTATTTGCCGACGGGCAGATTTTTTTGCCGGTGCATCCACATCAGGGGAGAGATTTTTACAATTGGCTGGGCCAAAAAGATGCGATGATCCAATCGACGCTGCACCTGTGGCTGCTGCTGCAATTTAATCCACATCGGCGCTATGATCTGTTGACCGGCGCGCATGGCATAAAGATTATGCCGCTGCCAAATCTGCCCGCGTAAGGGGCCTTAAAGCCCGGCCAATCGCACATCCTGCTGATCCAGACAATGCCGGACTTGATCGACCTGTTCACCGGCAAGTTGCTTGAGTGCCTCAAGATATTTTCGGCGGGTGTTGTTCACCACATCCGCCGGAAGGCAGGGGCCGGGCGGGCGTTTGTTCCAGGTTAATGTTTCCAGATAATTTCTTACATATTGCTTATCAAAACTGATCTGCTCCAAACCCGGTTTGTAATCCACCAGCGGCCAAAAGCGGGAACTGTCGGGCGTGATGACTTCATCAATAAGAATGGGTCGCCCGGTTTTGGGGTCAATTCCGAATTCAAATTTCGTATCCGCCACAATCAGACCATGCAGGCGTGCCGCCTCGGCCGCAATGTTATACAACTTAATGGATGTATCGCGCAATTCGGTCATCACGCCGCGCCCGACTTTGTCACATGCCTGATCAAAGGTGATGCTTTCATCGTGGCCTGCTTCGGCCTTGGTGGTGGGTGTGAAAATAGGGGTCGGCAGTTGTTGCGAAAGCATCAGTCCGTGCGGCAATTTTACGCCACAGATGGCACCGGTTTTCTGATATTCCTTCCACCCGCCGCCCGCGATATACCCGCGTACCACGCATTCAATGGGAATCACCGCCGTTTTGCGAACCAGCACGGATCGGCCGGCCAATTGTGCCCGAAACGGGCGCAGTGTCGCGGGAAATTCCGCGGGGCGTGTGGCCAGAAGATGGTGCTGAATATGCGGTTGAAACAGTTTGAACCAGTAGTTGCTCAATGCGGTGAGAATAATTCCCTTTTCCGGTATTGGCGTTGGCAAAATGACATCAAAGGCGCTGATGCGATCGGTAGCCACAATCAGTAATTGCGTGCCAAGATCATAAACATCGCGCACCTTGCCGCGCCGCAAAGGAAAGCCGGGGAGTTGTGTTTCGATAACTGTAGCCAAAATTCGCTTCTGCCTTTCTAAGACCCTGAATGGCCGCTAGTTTAGAGATTCGCGGCCAGTACGCAATGGCGCAGGCAAATTCGGAAGCGGAAATATCGGCTTGTAAATAGTTGACTCAACGTTGCGTATGAAGGCCCATGCTACAGTCTTGAATCCACAATTATAAATCTTCTCTGAAACACGGTTAATCTTGTGGCGGGGGCGGCCCAATGGGGTATACTTTGCCGTTGCGAAACCGTCGATGGCCGCTGTAGCGGTGAAATGCCGGGCGGGAGTATAAACAGTCCCGATCAAAAATCGGGTGCGGAAAAGGGATTCATGAGCAAAATACTGCTGGCAGTTTCTGAACAATGGACTCCCGACAAGCGACTGGACTCACTGGGCCAGTGGGCCAATCGCCTTGATGCGCCTATTATCGCGGTGCATGTGGTCGTGGGGTTGTCCGAGAACGCCAACGAGCAAAGTCCGGGAGAACGGGCGCTCAAAGATGTTGTTGGGCAATTAAAAAAGACCAATCCGCGTGTGGAATCGCTGCTTTTATTCGCCAATGATCTGGTCGATGGACTTTTTCAGGCCGCCACAGAGCATGACGCAACCATGATCGTTCTGGGACTTTCCCGGCAGGGTGTGCTGGAGCGGCTTATTGAAGGCAACATTCAGCGGGCCATCCTTAACAATAGCCGCCTGCCAATTCTGGCCCTTCCGCCTGATTGGAACGGCATAATCTGACATTAAAACACCAGAATATTTTGTTTAAAGGTATTAAAAGAATATGAATGCGCAAGCCGCCCCTGTGATTTCCAACCTTGATTCCCGAGCTGGCCGGAACTGGGCTTTGCTGGAGCCGGCGGGAGGGTTTGTCTCCCGTCATAATGGTCCTTCCGATGATGAAGTTGCGGCAATGCTGCAAACACTCAAACTCGGTTCACTCGATGAACTGGTCGACAAGACCGTTCCCGCCGCCATTCGCATCAGCCGAAAGTTGGCGCTGCCCGCACCACTTTCTGAACATGCGCTCTTGGAAAAGTTAGCTGTCATGGCGGCGAAAAATAAAAAATTTCGTTCGCTTATCGGTATGGGTTACTACGGCTGCATCACCGCGCCGGTGATCCAGCGCAACATTCTGGAAAATCCGGGTTGGTACACGCAATATACGCCATACCAGGCGGAAATTGCCCAGGGCCGACTGGAAGCCTTGGTAAATTTTCAGACCATGGTGGCCGATATTACCGGATTGCCGATTTCCAACGCTTCGTTACTCGATGAAGCCACCGCCGCCGCGGAAGCCATGGCCATGTGCCATGCGACGGCTCAGCCGGGGCGTAACGTATTTTTCATTGCGGAAAACTGCCATCCGCAAACCATTGAAGTCGTGCATACGCGAGCCATGGGCCTGGGCATTACGCCGGTCGTCGGTGCCACTTCACAAATGGATTTCAAATCGGGGAAAATCTTCGGCATATTGCTGCAATACCCCGCAACCGATGGCCAGATTATTCCGCTGGATGATGTGACAGAACATGCCCGTCTTGCGGGAATTAAAGTTGTCGTGGCGACCGATCTTCTGGCGCTGACTATTTTGCGCCCGCCGGGAGAATGGGGAGCCGATATTGCCGTCGGTTCCAGCCAGCGATTGGGAATGCCGATGGGCTATGGCGGGCCACATGCGGCATTTCTGGCGGCGCGGGAGGAATTCACCCGGAAAATGCCGGGACGCATTGTGGGCATTTCGCGTGATGTCAACGGCGAACCGGCATACAGGCTGGCCATTCAAACGCGGGAGCAACACATTCGGCGGGAAAAAGCCACCAGTAATATCTGTACAGCGCAGGTGCTGCCGGCGATTATCTCCGCCGCCCATGCGGTTTATCACGGCCCGCAGGGCTTGACGGATATCGCCCTGCGCATTCATGCGTGGACACTGGTTTTGGCCGGTGGATTGCAGCGGTTGGGCTACAAAATCATGCACGAACACTTTTTTGATACGCTGCGGATTATTCCATCGCCCGGTGTTACAGCCCAACAAATTATGCTGGATGCGGCGGCCCGCAAATTTAATTTCCGAGTGTTTGGTGATGGTACCATTGGATTATCGCTGGATGAATTAACGGATTTGGAGGAAGTCCATTCGCTGCTGCACGTGTTTTCACAGGGCCGGCCATTGCCATATCTGCTGAATCAGGTGGTGCAGGATATGCGCGTGCAATACCCCATGACGCTGGCCCGCACCAGTCGATTTCTTACCCATGGGGTTTTTAACACACACCATAGTGAAACGCAGATGCAGCGTTACTTGCGCATGCTGGAATCAAGGGATTTATCGCTTACCACATCCATGATTCCGCTTGGATCATGCACCATGAAACTTAACGCCGCCGTTGAAATGATGCCCATCACGTTGCCGCAATGGGCGGATATACACCCCTTCTGCCCGCCGGATCAGGCGGCTGGTTATCAGATTTTAATGAGCCAGCTTGAACGGTTCTTATGTGAAATCACAGGTTTTTCGGCGGTTTCTTTCCAACCCAACGCCGGATCTCAAGGTGAATATACCGGATTGATGACCATCCGGGCGTATCATAGCGGGCAGGGGCAAGCCGGGAGAAATATCTGCCTGATTCCCGTTTCCGCACATGGCACAAACCCGGCCAGTGCGGCTGTCGCGGGCCTGCATGTTGTACCGGTGGCGTGTGATGAACATGGCGATATTGATCTGACGGATTTACGCCGTCTGGCCAGAGAACATCAGGAAAATCTCTCTTGTTTGATGGTGACGTATCCATCCACACATGGTGTCTTTGAAGAACATATCCGGGACATTTGCGATATTGTCCATGCCCACGGCGGACAAATTTACATGGACGGTGCCAACATGAACGCCCAGGTTGGCCTGTGCCGCCCCGCGGATATGGGGGCGGATGTGTGCCACCTGAACCTGCACAAAACCTTCTGCATTCCGCATGGAGGCGGTGGCCCGGGCATGGGGCCGATTGCCGTGGCGGAACATCTGATTCCATTTTTGCCCGGACATCCGGTTATCGGCATGGGAACGGCCAAATCATTGGGAACGGTTTCGGCAGCACCGTATGGCAGTGCGTTAATTCTCATTATTCCCTGGGCTTATATCAGCCTCATGAGTGGTGCAGGCCTGACCCGTGCCACCGAATTGGCCATTCTCAATGCCAATTACATGGCCGCGCGACTGAAAGAACATTATCCCATCCGTTTTGTCGGCTCACGCGGTTTGTGCGCTCATGAATTTATTGTTGATGCGCGTGAGTTTGAAGCCACTGCCGGAATCAAGGTGGAAGATATTGCCAAGCGGCTGATGGATTATGGTTTTCACGCACCAACGGTTTCCTGGCCGGAGCCGGGCACGCTGATGATTGAACCAACTGAAAGCGAAAACAAAGCGGAGTTGGATCGCTTTTGTGACGCGATGATTGCCATCCGCAATGAAATCCGTGAAATTGAAAGCGGTCATGCGGATCGCAAAAACAACGTGCTGAAAAACGCCCCGCACACAGCGCGAATGCTGGCGGTTGAAGCGTGGAGCCATGCGTACAGCCGGGAAAAAGCGGCTTATCCGTTGGACTATCTGAAAAGCCATAAATTCTGGCCGGTGGTCGGTCGCATTGATAATCCCTACGGAGATCGTAATCTGGTATGCACCTGCCCGCCGATGCCGCAGACGGAGGAAAAATGATGACCCCGGTACCCGAGCTATTTGCTGATGTGCCGCCAGGTTTGGCGGAGCGGTATGCGCATCTGCGTTATGCCAGCAAGCAGTTAAACCAGGACATCATGAAAACCGTTGACAACGAAACGCTACGGAGCGCCGCAGATATGCTGGGGATGCTGGTCGACGGTGTATTCGTGATGGACACGGAGTGGGACGCCGACCTGATCTTCGATTTCGCTCTGCACGGGGTTTTCAGGGATGGTGAAAATTCGGTTCAACGCTATCGCCGCGCGCATCCTCAGCCCGATCCTGAACGACGGAGGATCCTTGATGCCAAGGCCGAGGCGATTTTTACGCTAACGCGTGTGGTTGACACATACGCTCCGGAATGTGCCCTCGTGGCAGAGGACCTGTTGATGGATAATCAACGGATTCTCATTGCCGACAAGAGCCTCAGTTCCGCAGCCCCGCCCGGCCTGGTACTGTGCAGTCGGCTCTTCACTTTGGACGGCTTCTGGATGTCCACAGGGTTGGGATTTTCCCTGTTTACGGGCAACGGCGACGCCGCCCTTCGCAAGTTTATTGATGCTGCCGACGCCCGGGTGTTGCGAAGTTCCCCCGCAAGGCGGGAGGAACTGCACGGGGCCTTTGCCGCCGGAATCGTCAAGGTGTTCCGGCCAAGCGCCGAAGAACTTGAGAACGCCCGCCCGCATTCCGCGCTGGCGCCGGAGCCGGAATCGGAACGCGTCGAGCTTTTGCAATCTGAACGTGTGGAACGCAACGCTCCGTGCCCGTGTGGTAGCGGAAAGAAATATAAGAAATGTTGTGGCCGCTGAACTGGCGGCTTAAAAAATATCATGACTGACACGCCCGACCAATATAACAACGCTTCGCCCGAAGCCGGAAATCCATTGCCGGAAAAAGACCGGACACAGGATTCTCTGCTGCTGCGCCTCGCCGGTGCGCCGCTGGTGCCATTTAGCACATTGTCCGCTGTAGGATTGCCACCAGGAACGGCGTGGGCGGGTTGGTTTGCTTTATTAAATGCTCTTACCTGGCCGATCATGTTGGGATCGCCATTGTTTTTATATGCCAAAAGCCTGGGAGCCGGTGATTTAACACTCGGTGTGCTGGCGGCATTACCGCCGTTGCTGGCCATTTTGCACATTCCCGGTGCCCACCTCATGCCACGAATGGGGTATAGACGCGTCATGATCTGGGGCTGGGGTTCGCGTACAGTGCTGATTTTTGTCATGGCCCTGACCACACTGATTTTCACCACCAACGCCTGGCGACTGGCCGGTGTATTTTTCTGCATTATTTTATTCAGCTCCCTGCGCGGCTTGTCCGGCGGTGCGTGGATGCCGTGGGTAACAGCGTTGATCCCGCCGGATGTGCGCGGCAAATTTTTCCTGCGTGATCAACTCTATGGCCAAAGCGGGAATCTCCTGGCGATTCTGGCTTCCACCATTTTTCTGCTGGGCAATCCGCAACCGCGGCAATTCAGTCTGCCATTTTTATTTGCCGCCGCGGGCGGCACCATCAGCGTTCTGTGCCTGATGCGCGTGCCGGACATTTCCGCACCGGAGCACCATGCCCAAACCGGAGAAGTTGTGAGTATTTTACGCATGCTCGCGGGAAAAAGTTTCCGGCAATTGTGCATGTTCAACATTCTGTACATGCTGGTACTCGGCGGATTGACGGTATTTACCGTCGCATTTCTGCGTGGCGTGGTCGGATTTTCGGAAAGTTCAATTGTGCTTTTGTCCGGCATGTCCGCTTTGGGTGGCGTGCTTTCACTGTTCTGGTGCGGCGCGGTCATTGATCGCATCGGCTCCAAACCCATTATGTCATTGAGCCTGGCGGCGTTCGTGTTGGTGTTTATTGGATGGTGGGCGGTGGCGGGAAAAATTGTGCCCGCGTCGCCGGTAATAGTGGGCATATTGTATCTGTTGATGGGCGTGGCGGGCATGAATTTTGCCGCCGCCAATAATCGCCTGCAAAGCCTCAATATTCCCAAAGCCGGGCGCAATCACTATTTTGGGGTATTTCTGGCGATTGTAAACGTCGCCGCCGGGGTCTCGCCGCTGATTTGGGGATTGGTGCTGGAAGCCATCGGCCGACACCGCGCCACAATGGGATCACTGCAATGGAACCGCTACAGCATCTATTTCGCCTGCGGCGCACTATTGGCCCTGCCACTACTGGCCATGTGCCACCAACTCGACGAAAGTCCCAGTAGCTAAAACGGAGATTCAGCAACGCGCGGCAACGAAAACTATTGTCACTGATCACGGATCAATGCGGCAACGAACAACGAACAACGAACACACGATTAAACGGAGGATGTTTTACCCTCCCGATCACGAGTATCTGTGCCGAGGCCATCGGGATAAACCCTGACGCAACGGCAAAGAATGTTTTTTCGCCAAGGAGGTAACGGAGGAAGCGATTTCAGTATCGGGGCGGCCCTGCGCTCAATGAATCATGAACAAGGAGACCTTGCGCCTAATGAGACGCGGTGCGGCGCACGGCTTAAAACCGGTGGAGCGCCGCGGCATTAAAATCATGGCGCAATGGTGTTATTTCTGCTGATATCCAGAAATATCGCCGCTCCCAACCATGCGTTCCCGCAAACGCCCATGGCCACCGCCAACGGCCATGGTACAATTGCCGTCGATTCGCGGTAACAAAAAAAGGGAATGCCATGGCAGTGGAAATAACAAAGTGGCGAAATTTAGCGGTACCGGGTATTGGACTCTACGGTACCCGATACTCCTTATTCATGTTCCCGGCGATCCATTTTTCAACTTCCCCAACGGTAACCTGTTCGCTCACCATAATCGCGGTCTCCTCCGGAATTACCGACGGCGACCACCGCCCAATTCCGTCCAGGAAACCTCCATCGCCGTCTAGCCAACGCACCAATCTGGCCGAAAGCTCGGTAATTCTCCCCAGTACCTTTGCGTCGGAACAGGGCTTTGCGAGGTCAAGGTTACGCACCGAGACCAGCCCTTCATCGGGCTTTCCGGAATGCTCAAAGTTATCGCAAAAAGCGTAGGGACCCTCACCGAAGGCGGCCGTCCGCCGCTGCGTCCCTGTTATCAGGCTAAGCAGCTCCATAAGGAGTCTATGTGCGTAACTTGGCTTATGGGAGCCAGACACAAGGTCGAAAACCATAAACACCCCCGACCGAACTGCTTGCTCAATGAAAAGACATGATAGCTGGGCGGGGATGCGGGACCAGTGAACGCGAAATATCAGTATCCGCCGCATATCCCCTATCGTCAGGGCCGCCCGGCTGTCGACGCCCCCGGTAATCTTCGATGTCGCCGAATCGGCCCACGCGCTAACCTGCCTTAGGCCGTCGCCGGTGTTTTCAAGCAAGTGGCAGAGATTTCCAAGCAACTCCTGCCTTAGATTCTCCGTCAGCAAGCGGCGATCCACATGAGTTGTAATACCAAATGAAACCCGCAGCGCGGCGGCTATATCTGAAAAGTCGGAAAAACGGTGGATCCAGTTTCCCGTCGGCGGCTGTGCTTCCCCCTTGGCAGCCCCTATCGCCTTCTGGTGCTCCTTGCCTTCTGGATTCTGCCTTCTGGATTCCTCCCCCCGTCACCTGTAACCCAATCTGATCCATGATCCGGGAAAATTCCCGCCATCGTCCCGCGGGTCAACCTGTGGCCGATACGTTCGGGAGTTGGACCGAAGAGCCGGTTTGTGATGCCTTTTACCGATCCCGACAAAAAAAACGGGCACGTCCCGCGCATTCATATCTGCCGGGTGGCATTTTTCTCCGAGCGTAAAACCGCTATACTTCTGGGCTTTGGTTGGTCAGGAAAGAATGGAGTTGGTTATGCCCGTGTCCAAATCAGAAATAAAGCGCCCGATTATGTTAATTATCCGTGATGGGTGGGGTGAAAATCCGCATCCGGAAATGGATGCTTTTAATGCGGTCAAGCTCGCCAAGCACTCGGTTGATGACCGCCTGATGCGGGATTATCCCAATGTGCTGATTCATACCAGCGGTGAATGGGTCGGGTTGCCGGAGGGTGTCATGGGCAACAGCGAAGTGGGCCACCAGAATATTGGTGCGGGGCGAATTGTGGATCAGGAAACCATGCGCATTACCCGGCGGATTCGTGATGGCAGCTTTTTTGAAAATCCCACGCTCAACGCCGCCATTGCTTTCGCCCGGGCGAATCATGGCCGATTGCACGTCATGGGCTTGTGCTCCGATGGCCGGGTGCACAGTGATCAGGAACATGCGTATGCCATTTTGGAATTGGCCAAACGGAAACACTTTCCCGCCGATGGCGTATTGATTCATGCCATTACCGATGGCCGGGATACGGCCCCACAGGGTGGAAAACGGTATCTGGCCTCGCTGGAGGCCAAAGCGAAGGAAATTGGTGTGGGTAAAATCGCAACCGTCGTGGGGCGATATTATGCCATGGACCGCGACAACCGGTGGGATCGCGTAGAAAAGGCGTATAACCTGCTGGCGCTGGGTGAGGGGGCCGCATTTCCCAGTGCGATTGCGGCGATTGAACATTATTATGCCAATGCCACCGAGCCATCGCGTGGCGGAGATGAATTTGTTGTGCCCAGTGTGATTGCCGGTATTGACGGCAAAATTAAAAATGGCGATGCAGTTATTTTCTTTAACTACCGTGGCGATCGTCCGCGCGAAATCACCAAAGCGTTTATGTATGATGACAGTCGCTTCAAACAGGAAAAAAATGGGGGCTTTGTCCGTAAAAGCCGGCCAACGAATATTTTTTTTGCCACCATGACCGCATACGAAGAAGGTTTACCGGTGCATCCGATTTTTGCCAAGCCGGAAAAGATGAAAGAAATTCTCGGCATGTACATCGCGGAAAATGCATTAAGCCAGTTTCGTTCCGCGGAAACGGAAAAATTCCCGCATGTCACCTTTTTCTTCAATGATTATCGCGAACCCCCCTTTGACCACGAGGATCGCAAAATGGCGGAAAGCCCCAAGGTTACAACGTACGATCAGCAGCCTGAAATGAGCGCGGCACAAGTGACAGATATTGTGCTGGCGTCGCTGGAAAAAGGCGATGAGGATTTTTACGTCGTGAATTTTGCCAATGGCGATATGGTGGGACATACGGGCAATTTACCGGCCGCCATCAAGGCGGTGGAAACGGTGGATGCGTGCGTTGGCAGACTGCTGGAGAAACTTCAAGCCCTGGGCGGTGCCGCCATTGTTACCGCCGACCATGGCAACTGCGAACAAATGTGGGACCCGATCCACAATTGTCCGCATACCAGCCACACCACTTATGATGTGCGATTGATTCTGGTTGATGACCGGTTCAAAGGGAAAGTTTTGCGTACCGGCGGATGTCTGGCGGATGTGGCCCCGACACTTTTGCAGGTCATGGGCCTGCCACAACCGGGGGAAATGACCGGAAAATCATTGCTGTAGATTCCCCCATTGTTGAACCATTGCTGTAAATCCACTAGTGTACTTCTAAGGTCGCACTGGCGCGGCCCGCGAAGTTGTCTCAAGGGAGTACGCAATGGCGGATACTGCCGCAATATCTTGGCTTTTGGAAGTGGCCGTGGCCTCTTTTGCCGGGGGCGTTTTAGGATCGATCAGCGGCTTGGGCGGCGGCATTGTGATTGTGCCGGTGCTGACGATATTTTTGCACATGCCCATTGAACAGGCCATCGGAGCGAGCATTGTTTCGGTTATAGCCGTTTCCAGCGGAGCGGGATCGGTTTATGTGCGCGATCATATTACCAATGTGCGCGTGGCCATGTTTCTGGAACTTTCCACCGCCAGCGGGGCGATTCTCGGTGCCGCCGTGCTGGCCAAGTTTTTAAATGCCCAGACGTTATCGATACTCTTTGGACTGGCGCTTTTGCTTTCGCTGTTGCCAATTCTGTTGAACATTGGAGAAGAACTACCGAAAAATGTCAGCAACGACCGGATGGCTAATTATCTTCGGCTGCAGGGGTCTTATTTTGACAAACGCCTGGGCAGAGAGATTTTTTACAATGCCGCCAACGTGCCGCCGGCCATGGGTGTGATGTTTATTGCGGGGATTATGGCGGGCATACTGGGCATTGGTGCCGGCGTGCTGAAAGTACTGGCACAGGAAGTGGCGATGCACCTGCCGACAAAAGTATCCACGGCTACCAGCAATTTTATGATCGGCGTAACGGCGGCGGCGGCGGCGGGCGTGTATCTGCACCGCGGACTGGTGTTGCCCTATCTGGTGGTGCCGGTGGCCACATCCGTGGTGATTGGCGCATTGTTGGGCACGAAAATAATGGAAAAAATGTCCAATGCGCACATCCGTAAGGTTTTCGCGATTTTACTGGGCATTGTCGGCGTGGAAATGCTTTTGCGCGGATGCGGTATAAACTTTTAATGCCCCGTGCTTACGATTCCGGAGCCAATATCTGAGGATGAATACAAAATGAATACTATAAATTCCCCATCATCCGTTGACCCGGTGCCGCCGGGTGGCAATCCACCCCATGCACCGGTAAAAGATGAATTTATTATTCAGGATGCAGCCGCATGGGTATTGCGTGTTGGTGTGATACTTAGCGTTGCGGTGATGATCCTGGGCTTGACGATCAGCTTTATTCACGCTCCACCCACGGTGAAGGAAATGCGGCATGTGGTCTTCACCACCAATCCGATGCTGTTGTATCAGGGTGTTATTCATGGTCAGGGCAAAAGTATTATCGATCTTGGACTGCTGCTGCTGGTATTAACACCCATTACCCGCGTTGCGGTATCCGTCGTGCTTTTTGCGGTTGTGGATCATGATTGGTTTTATACCTGGGTTACACTGGCGGTGCTGCTGCTGACGCTGATTTCACTGCTTTTTTTGCATTAAGCGATTTTTTTGCACTGCGCCGGGCGCAACTCACAAGGCAGCGCGGGAACCCTGCATCAATTTTTTGCGGCCCGCGCGTACCATTTTTTCCATTTTCTTCAGCGGCTTCCAGATACGATTCCGGTGTTGATAATGGGCGAGCAAACGCTGATATTGCGACGCACCGGCGATCAGGCAGCGGTGCATGTCCGCATAGCGGCGCGTGATCCGTGACCACTGATGTGAAAATGCGGGGGCAGCAAGTTGATCATGGGCTGCCATGCGGACACATTCATACAGATCAAAAAAAATACTCGGATCAGCAAAGGTGGCCCGCAATTGCTGCAGGCCATAACTGCTGCCGCGCAGATTTTCAGACAGAAAATTCTCCGCAAAATCGTTAATATTCCGCTCTTGCTGCGGACCAACTGGCAAATCCAACGCATTGGCCATGCGGAACAACTGGCTTGGAGCCTGTCCGAAAAGTTCATCGTAATCAACAAATACCGAAGTGCTCTGCAAGGTTTCGGAAACCGCGCTGTGCATATTTTCCAGCCACAAAACAAATCCGGATTCTCTATCCGCCAGGCCGCAGCGATCCAGTGATTCGGCAATGCTAAGCGGATTTCTTACAGCAATAACATAGCTCGGCTGCACGTTGAGCCGCTGAAAAATGATTTTCCATATCGGGAGCAGGCGACCAATATGCGGGTCTTTCAGGCCCCACAGCGCGTAATGGTTAAATTGTTGGTGCAGATATGCAGTGGTTTTGGTGATGAGATTTTCGCACTGCGGATGATCTAAAATCCTCTGGCAGTTCACGCCGCCGGTCTGATGCGAGGCTCCAATGAGATCGAGAAACTGCTGATTAAGCCGCCATATCCGCTGGTCTTCCCAGTAGCCGCGCGGGTTGAAAATATTAGCGGGTAACAGATTGTTGCCCAGCGGCACGCCCAGGGCGTGAACCGCACGGGCGATGGTACTTGTGCCGCTACGCTGCATTCCCAGTACCACAATAACGCGATTGGCTGGCGGCATTCTTGCCTTCTCCCGAAAAACCTTCAACAACTCAAAGTCCAACTCCCATTGCAATGATGACCGTCATCACTGAACATATTGTATTACCGATAAAACGCCGTTGAAAGCTTTTTTTATCAGCTTTCCAAAATCGCCATCGGTAACATGGCCGCAATTGCCGCATCAATTGCATACACGCAATCACCGCACCGGATCAGGGCGCTAGGAGCCTGTCCAGGAATGTTAAACACTTTGGGGAGGTGAAAGTTGCACAATTGGCAAGATTATCCCGCGGATACCACACCCATGGAACCGGGCTTGCCCGATCCAGGCATTAATTCGGGGCGACCAATGGCGCGGTAAATCAGGCCCGCCGCCAGAACTTTGGTGCTGCCGAGACAGTTGCGGCCATCAAAAACGTATTTGCCGCGCATCAGCGAGGCAATATGCGGCCAATCCTGCGTGATAAATACCGACCAGTCGGTAATCACAGCAATGGCATCGGCACCGCGCGTACAGTCATCTACACTGTTTGTCCATGTGACTTTATCGCCAATCATTCGCCGGGCGTTTTCCATGGCCTGCGGATCATACACCCTGACTTTTATCCCGGCGGCCAGCAGCGCGTGAATGACTTCAACGCTGGGGGCTTCGCGCATATCATCGGTATCAGCCTTAAACGCCAGACCCCATACCGCAACCTGTGGTTCTGTCACACCGGAAAGTGATTGAATAATGCGTGTGGCAAACGCTTTTTTTTGCCGCGTGTTGGCTTTTTCAACGCCACTTAACAGGTGTGGCTCAAGCCCGAATTCCTGCATTTGATGCACCAGAGCGGCAACATCCTTGGGAAAGCATGATCCGCCATAACCCACGCCGGCTTTTAAAAATGAAGGCCCGATGCGCTTGTCTGTACCAATTCCCACGCGCACAGATTCAATATCCGCACCGATAGCCAGGGCCAGTTGAGATAGCTCATTAATAAAGCTGATGCGAACCGCCAGCATGGCGTTGGAAGCGAACTTGGTGAGTTCGGCGCTTTGCCGGCTCATGGAGAAAATCGCATAGCCGCGATCAATTAATGGCTGATAAATTTCCCGCAGCACTTCCATGCCGGCATTGGAGTTGGCGCCAAAAACAATCCGGTCCGGCTGCATGAAGTCCTGAATGGCTGTGCCTTCCCGCAAAAATTCCGGGTTGTTGACCACTTCAATACGGTGCGGACTTTTGGCCACCTGCTGGGCCACCTTTTCGCCTGTACCCGGTGGCACAGTGCTTTTAATAACCAGCGTTTTAGGCCCGTTGGCGTGCTTGAGTACATCTTCCACAGCGGCAAACAACATGCTTAAATCCGCCCCACCCTTGGGTGACGGCGGCGTGCCGACAGCGATAAAAACGCTTTGCGATTCCTTAATGGCCGACGCGATATCCGTGGTGAAACTCAACCGCCCCGCCGCCGCTTCGGCCAGAATTAACTCGGACAAACCCGGTTCGTAAATCGGAACTTTTCCCTGCGCCAGGCCGGCAACGCGCTTGGTGTCCACATCCACGCCGATAATCTTATGGCCCAACGCCGCCAAACAAGTACCGCTGACCAAGCCCACATAACCACACCCGATAACCGCAATCTTCATGAAAACTCCAAGTTTGTTGACGAAAAGGCTCGCCGAAATAAAACCCATGCCCCGCTGTGCCGGGATGTTTCTTCTTGAACAATACAACAAGTAAATTGTTCAATGCCGCCGGGGATAACCGGCCACCCGGATATTATCGGTAATTTTCACGATTCATTTGAATTTGTCCAATGAAACGTAAAATCCGTTAAAATACTGATGGTGTGCGCAAGTGGTCGGCACAGGTCTTTCTTTTTGGCCTGACGACACGCGCGTTTGGCGGCCGGTCGGATGATTTGACCGGGCAAGAGGTCCCGATGGTTATCGGGATGGGGTTACGTATGTTTATCGATGAAGCGGACATTGAAGTATTTGCAGGCCAAGGGGGCAATGGGTGCGTTTCCATGCGCCGGGAGAAATATATTCCATTGGGCGGACCGGATGGCGGTGATGGTGGCGACGGTGGGAGCGTATATCTCGAAGCCACGGAAGGCGTTGAAACGCTGCTGGATATGGTAGGGCGGCATCACTGGCGCGCGGGCAACGGGGAGCATGGCCAGGGGAAGAAAAAGGCCGGCAGTGACGGCAAGGATCTGGTGATTCGTCTGCCCGCCGGCACCATGGTATATGACGCATTGACCGGGTTGCTGCTGGTGGACCTTGTGCCGGTTGGAAAACGCGCCCTGGTGGCCAAGGGCGGAAAAGGGGGACGGGGAAATTTACAATTCACCTCTTCCGTGCGGCAGGCCCCGGATTTTGCGGAACCGGGGGAACCCGGGCAAAACAGGAAATTGAAATTTCAACTCAAACTCATCGCGGATGTCGGCCTGATCGGAAAGCCCAATGCCGGCAAATCCACCCTGCTGTCCCGTTTATCCGCGGCGCGGCCTAAAATTGCCGACTATCCGTTTACCACCCTTAAGCCCCAATTGGGCATTGCCGAACTGGATATGGAGAGACGGCTGGTGCTGGCGGATATTCCCGGTTTAATTGAAGGCGCATCGGAAGGTGCGGGGCTGGGCTTGGATTTTCTGCGGCACATTGAGCGCACGCGCGTGCTGGTACATTTATTGGATATGGTGCCAATGGATGAAACATCTCCGATTGATTCCTATCATGCCATTCGTGAAGAACTTTTCGCTTACAGCCCCAAACTTGCGGCCAAACCGGAAATTCTTGTTGCCAATAAAATGGATCTTACCGGAGCCTCGGAAGCTCTAGCGGATTTACGCAGCGCGTTGCCCGGAAAACAAATTCTTGCCATCAGCGCCGCCACCGGCACCGGTTTGCGGCCATTGCTGGAAGATTTGTGGCAGCTTATTATTGCCACCCCGGCCAGTGAAGCATTTGTGGAGGCACCGCCTTCCATCGCATTGAATCTTGATGGGCCGCGGGAGTCGTCGGCCACATTGGCCGATGCGCAACTGGCGGCGGAAGTTGAGGCGATCAAGGCGGATGATGTTCGCAAGGGCAAATACTACCGACGTACCAAAGCGGATCGAACCAGAGACCGCAACAAAAAGAGACTTTCATAACATTATGGAGCGCATTTGTGAGTGTGATCGCCATTGACATTGGAAACACCCGCGTGGGTATTGGTCTGTTTACCGCAGGGAAAAGCGCCGACCCGGCCACGCGATTTAATCATGCTGATATTCAATCCGAGATGCTGGCGCATCTTGAGAAACTTTGCGCCGGCGTATCCGATGAGGGCCGCCGGCCCGATGGGGTGGTGCTCGCGAGCGTGGCGCCTGAGTGGACCAGCCGGGTGGCGGAATTGGTGAACAATCATTGCGGCATGACACCGCAAATTGTCGGTGTGGATCTGAAAATTCCATTGCAGACCAGCCTCAACGATGAATCCACAGTGGGTGTAGATCGTCTGCTTGGTGCACTGTGCGCGTATGTCAATACTGAGCAGGCGTGTGCCGTTATCAGTGCAGGAACCGCTCTGGTGGTGGATTGCATTGACGCAGACGGGATTTTTCTCGGTGGTGCCATTGCTCCCGGCCTGGTGCTGGCGGCCAAAGCCATGCATACCGGTACAGCGCTGCTGCCTTTGGCAAATTTAGATCTGCCCCAGGAACCCTTTGGCCGCGATACCATGGAAGCTTTGAATCTTGGCGCGTATGCCGCAACCCGGGGTGCGGCGGGTTATCTGCTGGAACGGTACGCCGAAAAACTCGGCCATTGGCCGCATGTTGTGGCCACCGGTGGCGACGCGATGCGCGTTTTCGGCAACAGCGGGCTGGTGGATTCATTTATTCCCGACCTGGTATTGCAAGGTGCCGCTCTGGTATGGGAACACCATTACGGCGAAGACAGCGCCGAATGACCAATTCAATATTCCTTGGTGAGGCGGTCATAGCGTTTCATGCCCGGAAACGCTTTCCGTGGCTTCCACGGCGCGGCACCGGTTAAAACATGCTGGTTTATGCCGTTATGCGCGGTAGAATATGGGTCGTACTCCGCGTTGGATGGCGGGGGTGAATGGGCCATTATTGAATTTGGCCCAAAGACATTGGAAGTCGAGGTTTATCATGGCAAGCAAATCTGGGCCGCGACACCAGCGCGTTATGCGCTTATGCCTGGTTCCGCTGGGTTGGGCGGCGTGGCTGTTTATCATGCTGGCGGTGCTGTCTTTTCACCCCTCTGATCCGACCATGCTGGCAAGTTCTCCGGTCTACCACACGCAAGCTGTTCCGGTGCAAAACTGGTGTGGTCCGGTAGGTTCAACCATCGGTTATTTACTGATGAACAACCTCGGCCCCGGAACCTGGGTGGCCATGGCCATGATCGCGGCGATTCTGATGGTGTGGAGCGTCGGCGGAAATCTTACGCAAGCGGCGTTTCGGCTTATCGGCGGAGCGGTGCTGCTGGTGGTGGCCAGCGGCCTGGCGAACCTGCTGGGTTGGGGGCAGAATTTGCCGGCCGGACCTGGAGGAATACTGGGTGCGGCGGTTGGACATTTTCTTAAATTGCACGTCTCAACGGCTGGTTCAGCGCTTATTTTACTGGTTGGACTGGTAATAGGGTTGCTACTGGCGGCGGATGAAATTGTCATCGCCCTGATGCTTTGGATTGGCCATACCTGGCAAAAAGTGCCGCACGAAAAAATTGCCGACTCGGCCGGTGATGCCGCATCTGCTGCCGCGACGGGTTTGTTTGGAATGCTGGGGTCGTTGTTCCGGGGCATATTTTCCCGCAAACCGAAGCCCAATGTGTGGAAAAAGCCCGAGCCTCGCACGACACTTTCAAAGTCCGCCTCAACGGCGAATGCGGGCAGTTTAGCTGCCATTGCGGCCAACGGTGAAAAAACTGAACCGCCAGTTGAATCCGAAGGCAAATCCTCAATTAATTCCACTGCGGGAACCGAAGAACCGGAACCAGCCCCGGTTGTGGTCCGGCGCCCCAAGCCTATTGTCGCCGATATGCTGCTGCCCTTCAAAACCCCGCCGGTACAAAAGCAGGATTTAGGTAATTATCGCCTGCCTGGATTGGATCTTCTGGAAGATGCGGAACCGGCCAACACGGAAGGGCAGGAAGAAGCTGTCCGGCAAAACGCCAAAGTATTGGAATCCTGCCTGAACAGTTTTAATATTGATGGCAAAGTCGTCGCCATCGACACCGGCCCGGTAGTGACGCTGTATGAATTGGAATTGGCCCCCGGCATTAAAAGTTCGCAGGTTGGCGCGTTATCCAAAGACATTGCCCGCGCGCTAAAAAGCCCGCCGGTGCGATGCATTGACAATATCCTCGGCAAATCCACCATGGGCATTGAAGTGCCGAATCTGGATAAGGAAAAAGTGCGGCTCAAGGAACTCATGCAACTGGCACATGAAGACATATCTAAAATGGCTCTTCCCATGTGCCTCGGCAAAGATGCCTCCGGTAATCCGCTGGTGGAAGATCTGGCCAAAATGCCGCACCTGCTGATTGCGGGCACCACCGGCTCCGGTAAATCCGTGTGCATTAATTCCATTATCATGACACTGCTGCTTACGCAGCGGCCCGATCATGTCAAAATGATCATGGTCGATCCAAAAATGGTGGAAATGCAGGATTATCGGCAGATTCCACATCTTATGGCTCCGATTATTGATGACATGAGCAAGGCGGAAAGTGTACTGGAATGGGCCACGCAGAAAATGGATGAGCGCTATGAAACGCTCTCGGAAGCGGGCGTGCGGCACATCAAACAGTTCAACCAGTTATCCCGCGAACAGATTATCGAACGTTTTCAGCCCAGCAATCCGGAAGAAGAAGCCCGCATTCCATTTCATCTTCCGTACATCGTGATCATCATTGATGAACTCGCCGATCTGATGATGACCAGCAAGGAAGTGGAAGGGCATATTGTCCGCATTGCGCAAAAAGCCCGGGCTGTGGGCATTCATTTAATTCTGGCCACCCAGCGTCCCGAAGCGCAGGTGGTCACGGGGTTAATTAAATCCAACATGCCCGGACGAATCTGCTTCCAGGTACGCTCCCGACTCGATTCACGCATTATGCTCGATCAATCGGGCGGGGAACTGCTTTTAGGCCAGGGCGATATGCTGATGCTCAAGCCCAATGGCGGAGCGCTGTTACGCGGGCAGGGAGCTTTCGTGGAAGATGCCGAGATCAGAGGTATCTGCACGTTTCTGAAAGACATTGCCCAACCGGAATTCCATCCCGAACTTATGCAGATCGGCGCGCCAGCCGGGTTGGATGAAGCGGAAAAGGATCCGCTTTTTGATGAAGCGGTGAAAATTATTATTGAAACGCGACGCGGGTCCGTTAGTCTATTGCAGCGGCGATTGACCATTGGCTATTCGCGAGCCAGCCGCCTGATTGATCAGATGCGTGCCGCCGGTATCGTCGGTGCGTACAAGGGCAGTCAGGCCAGCGAAGTATTAATCACCATGGAGGACTGGGAATCCATTAAAGCTTCGCAACCGGCGCCAACTACCAATGAAGGTGCCACCGTTCCGGAAACGGACATGGATGATGAACTGTGATCTAACATTGTGCCGGAAGTTACGCCATGCGTAATCCAGTTCGATACCGATATTTCGGGACAGTCGTGTTAAAAGACGTAAAACCAATAGCCTGATGCGGAAGCATCATGGTTCGATGCGGGATGGCATCTGAGATAAATATCCGCCTCCCACCGTCAAATCCAATGTCAGCACTGCCGGACAGACCACAGCGTTTATCCGCACGTCGCCCCGCCGCCAACTCAACGCTTCCGCATTGAGCTAATAGAATCGCTATCCTGAACATCGGGCATGGAATTACCCGATGAGCAAACACTATTGAATTATCGGCCATTGACCGCTACCGCTTTCTTAGCGCAGAGCTTTGATTGTCCAAATATTCATCGCATAGCATTTTGCTATGGATATCTTTAAGTCAATTAGCATTGCTTCGCATCCGGCTAACCCGGCGGCTGTTTCCGGTAACAATACCGCAATGGGATTCACAAGCCATAACGCGCCAGTTGCGACCAATCGGTGGAATGTGGGCAGCTCATCGTGCGACCATGGCACATCATCCATGCCGCCAGCGGATGACATTTTCCCGCCTCGACCGCTGGATGCGGTGATTATCTCTGACATTCATCTCGGTTGTGACAACTGTCAAGCCAAGTTGATAATCCGTTTTCTGGAAGAGATTCTGGACGGGCGTATTGCCACCCGGCGGCTGATTATTAACGGCGATGTATTTGATTCCATTGACTTTCGGCGGCTGAAAAAGACCCACTGGAAAGTGCTCTCCATGATCCGCCACCTGTCGGACAAAATGGAAGTTATCTGGACTTGCGGCAACCATGACGGCCCGGCGGAAATTGTCTCCCACCTTCTGGGCGTGCAAGTGCTCAATGAATATATTTTCGACTCCGGCAACCGACGGATGCTGGTGCTGCATGGCCATATTTTTGATGATTTTATTGACGATCACCCGATTCTCACCTGGATTGGAGACGTGATCTACAACACGCTGCAACTGGTGGATCGACGGCATTACATTGCCCGCCTGGCCAAGGCTCGATCTAAAATATTTCTCCATTGCCTGGACAAAGTTCAACGTAAATCCATCGCCTACGCCCGGCGGTTGGCGTGTGATGTGGTTGTGTGCGGCCACACGCACCATTGTGCCGCCGCCAGCGACGGGGCCATCGATTACTTCAACAGCGGCTGCTGGACCGAATTACCAGCAACATGGCTGGCGGTAGACGCCGGTGAAGTTAAGGTGTGCCGCTACAGCGCGGATTTATTTTCCGAAGAACCCGCAGGAATTGCCGCCGTTCCGGCAGCGGCAGAATAAATCATCGCATGACCGATCCGGTACCCGAAGCTACTACCAGCCTTGGCTCCGCACAACATGCAACACAAAGAGGCCGTGAAGACGCAGCGTTTACAAATGTGATGCCGAGGATTTGGCATCTGCCAAGACGCCCGCACGGAGCATATCCGTCCCGACCCGTCGGGATAAAAAGTGGGCAACGCTGCCAGCGGCCAAAAGACCAAGTCAGATTGGAAAGATTATTTCTTGGCGGCAGCAAAGCCGCCGCGAGATTCTGAAGTTAGACGATGCCATAACAGGCCAATCGTTTCTGCTTTACAGCGTCGGTCCCAATGGGGTGGACAACGGCGGAAAAAGTCTTGGCACGGGGGTTGGAAATGATGATATCGCGGTACGCGGCGGGCCGGCGGTGTTAAAATAGTGCGGATGGAAAGACCTTCCGCAAAACGCGTGCGACGACTGTTTTGGGTATTCATCGCATTTGCAATTATTAGATACTTGCGCCACAATTGTAACTGTACCTTGATTGGACGTGATCTATGAATAGCATGAACCTTGATCAGTTTCGCACCGCCTTGCAATCCGGAGGCTTTCGATCGGTCGGGGTAACGGGCATTGGCGGATTATTTTTTGTCACGGCGAGGCCTCGTAGCGGCAAACCCATAACTCTGGCAACCACACGCGGAAAACAGGCCCGGAGCTTTCGTGATCCCGGAAAGGCCATCGTGATATTACACCAAATCGGCGCGCATAAAATTGATGTCGATTCGTCCAAATGGTCGCCGGAACTCGCCACCCAAGAAGGTCGTCGCCGTCCGGACACAGCGCGGCGGCAACGCCGTGCACACAAAGCCGCTGCATACGATGCGTGGTTCCGTTCCGAGGTCGCAAAAGCTTTGAACGAGGCTGATAATCCGGCGACGCGCTTTGGCTCCAACACGGTTGTAAAAAAGCTAAGTGCCAACCACCAAGACCGCTGGCGCTCGATGGCGGCGCGGAGAAAATAATTGGAAATTCGCTGGCTCCAATCCGCGATTGCCATGCGCTTTGCGCAGTTGGATTACATCGCCGCAGATAATTCCACTACGGCAATACAGTTAGACCAACGGATTGAGCAGCAGATTGACCGGTTGGCTGATCATCCGCGCATGGGCCGCGTCGGACGCGTCAAGGGAACCCGTGAGATGATCATCGCCGGTACACCGTTTATCGCCATTTATCGCATCAAGGCCAACCGCATTGAAATCCTGCGCATTTTGCATGGAGCACAGCAGTGGCCGCAACCGGCTAAGCGCCGGGGCCACAGATTAATGTAAACATGGGAAAATATCTCCGCGCTTTCCGACCGCCAAATCCAAACACAATTCCAATATTAGCTCGCCGAATCATTTACGCCGTGGGCACCGGTGGCCAGCCAAGAGAATAAATTGAAGTATAGTGCGCGTTTGATCTCCGTCCGGTCCTGCTGCCCGGGCATAGAGGCGAGCGAAAAAAGAAGGTCAGAATCTTTCACACAAAGACTGTCGAGGATGGGCAGGAGCTTGCCGAGAGTCCGCTTTCTGCAATGTGCTGCCATATCGTGGCCCAATAGCAATGCCGGACCGAACTGAGAATCAAACGCGTCGCTTTGGATTAGCGTGTCAAATGGGGCTTCAAATAATCGCCCTTCGCCGCTTTCTGGAGAATAATATTCCGCCAGTAGCAGGAGGTCCTGGATGTCACGCGAGGTTTGATTTCTGCGATCTGCAAATGCGAAACATTTCAACACAGCAAGCATTTCCGGGGTAATCACCTTTACCTCCACCTCTGGGGTTATTGCGGTATCCCGTGCAAACTGCAGGGCCTCTTCAAAGCCCGCGACGCTCATGAGCGCTTCCGCGTCGGGCCAACAGATGATGTCGTTTTCCGCAATTCCCCCGAATGGAACTATATCCAGGGGAATACCCGTTGCGCGGTGCATTAGCCTGTGTGGTATTCGAGTACCGCCGAAGCCTCCGGTTGCACAAGCCCTTTCGCGAAATTCTCTAAACGCTTCCCAACTGTCCAATTGAACGCCGATATCCCAATCCGTTGTGGTCCGCCCGTGGCTTAGGTTCAGTGGCAAATCGAATGACAAACGTCTAGCCCCGGCTCCGACGATCATCATTGGCAAATCACCAGCGGTATTCCGAATGTCTCATAACACACGAGCATCCGGAGCATTAATCGGGATGTTTTTCATACTTGGTTATCCTTTCTTGATAATAACGGCAAGCTTCCTGCAGGCGATCATCAATGGGTATCAATAACTCCCCGTAAACCAAGGGATCTGCAATGAGTGCCACGCCATTGGGCTCCCGTTTTTCCCACACTGGCCCATGGCCAAAATGGGTCAATACGTCCACGTTACCTTGAACGTCGGGCAGCAGTCGCATTGTTTGGGCAAGCGCATCATGCGAAATGTCCGGGGAAATATGTAAGCTTACACGCGAAGCTCTAAATAGCCCCGTTGTAATATCAGCGGCTAATTCTCCGCCGACGAGCACTCCCGGCACTTGCTTTACAAGCGGAAGGAGATCGGCCACCTGCCGACCTTCCGTGGTCCGGTAGGTTTTGATGAACAATTTAGGCCGCAACCGTTGGACGTAACCATATCCCCAGCGCTCCAACAAGTCGCCGCGTTGGTCGATGTCGGTTTTCCCGCTTCTTCGATTCCTGATGGTTCCCATTTTTTGCAACTCACGCATAAGCCCGTGCGCCGACCCCAGCGAGATGCCTGCCGCCTGTGCCAGAGACCGTAATGGCCAGTGCAGGCATGTGGGGTCCGTCAAAAGCAGGGCCATAAGCTGCATGGCAGATCGTGAATCCTTTGAACCTCCTGACGAGCGTTCCTGGCCTGAAGGCACGTTTCCGCCCAGCAAAATGCACAGCGGAGGATGGATAAATGAAGCATTTCCCTCCGCGTCAATATAATCGACACCCTCTTTACGGAGTCGCTCACCCAGCGGCTGACTGATGTAGGCCGCCATGATCAATGGTTGCCCATTTACAAACTGGGCAGCCCGGCGGGCCTGCCTGACCGCCTGATCGACAACCGGTGCCAAATGGCGTTTACACTCCACACCGTAGACCAGCTTTCGACCCGATGCCAACGCCACAGTCAATCGCCCGTCAGAGTTGCTCAGACGCCGCCGCGATGGCAGAGTTACAACGGAGCTGTCTGGAATGCTTTTTAACGTGTCAAGCCAGCGAGGTATTAAGTCCCTGTGCTGTTCATCTTTTATAGATACTTCAAATCGCACAGATCACCCTTTTTATTCAATTTTATTTCATGTTCAATATTATTGAACATTGATATTTTATGAACATTCCCCCTAGAGATCAAGTTGCCGCAACTTTAAGGTAAAGTGATTCCGAGGGCAGTAATAATGCAAGTCTTTGCTTTGTATGACTTTACAGCTTTGGATTGCCATACCGGGCGAACCGATTTAGCAGGTTTTCAAACTGCTGTTTCCGAACCGCCGGTAACAGAAGACTGCCATATCGCGCTATTATAGGTATGTCCACATGAACAATACCTTGTTCTCGCCTGCCGCGCGCTTGGAGATTTCGCGGAGCTGTTGTAGCAACCCATGCAAGTCGGCCTTCCTCCAACGTGAATATTTCGATAAAAATTCTTCCGTGTTAGACCAAGCCTCGGATATGGCCGCCAGATCGGCATCAGATTGTGCCGCAAGCCGCCGAACCATATCGTCGGGAACCAGTTGTACCCATGGTCCGTCCTGCGAAGCGTAGTCCTCCCTACCGCTTCGCGAGCCGCCGCAGAATCGGCACGTCGGCGAGTTCTGGTGCGTGCAGCCAGCGCATCAGCAGACCGTAGACCAATGCCGCCGTCGGCACCAGAACCATCAGTTCCACCACGGATGCCAGCCAACGTGGCAGGGAGTTCAGCAAGCTGCTGTGTTGCATAAATAACAGCAACACCGCCCCGCCCAACAGCATGACTCCTGCACCCACTAATGACTTTCCCGCCATGCGGAGCACTTCGCCAAGCTTTTCCAGTTTCATCCGCCGCCGCAGAATAAATAAAAGGATGGCACATTGCACCATCGCGGAAATACTGGTGCTGGCTGCAATTCCTCCTTCCTGCATAAACCAGATCAGCGTTAAATTCAGCGTGATGTTTAACAACACCATACCCACTGCAACCTTCATGGGGGTAATGGCGTCCCGCCAGGCGTAAAATACTCGCACCAGAATCATCTGCATTTCAAACGCCCAGATTCCGATGCAGAACCACCGCGCTGTCCACACCGCCTGCGACACATCCGCCGCACTGACTTTTCCACCGAGGTAAATTGCGGAAATCAGTGGCTGGGAAATCAGTATCATGCCCAAGGTTGTCGGCAGGCTGATAAATAAACTGCGCCGCAATCCGAGGCGCAATAATTCTCCGGTCCGTTCCGCGTCCTGATTGGCTCCCGCTTCAGAGAGCCGGGGAAAAATAACTGTGGCTGTGGCCACACCAAACACCCCCACCGGCAAAAGATAAATTCGCTGCGCCACCGACAACTTCCCCAACGCCCCGGCCAGCATCGGTACATGTACCAACAACCCCGCGATGGAAAAAGTGGTTCGGCCTCCATGGCCATCAGGTGAAAACCACCAGGCAATTTGTGAATCCAGAAACGTGTTAAGCTGCACGGCGGAAAGGCCCAAAATCATCGGTGCCATTTTTTTTACGATTTCCCGCACGCCGTCCCCGCGCAGCGCCAGTGCCCCGCGAAAGCGAAAGCCCGTTCGGCGCACCGCAAATACAAGTAAAAGCGCCTGCAACACGCCGGAAATCGACACAGCCCCGGCCACCCAGTAAATCCGCTGGTTTAGAGCGAGATGCCGGGTCCAAATCCAAACCGGAATTGCCGCGCCCAGCGTCATTGCGATATTGGTAATTATCGGTGCCACAGCCTGTGCCGCGAAGCGGTCAAAGGAAGTAGCTATCGCGGCTAATAAAGCTACCAGACAAACCGCAATGGAAAATGGCAGCATGATGGCGATCATCGCCGCCGCCAGACGATTGGTCGGCAAAACGGCGTGATTCATGGCAATGGGAATCACAATCGCTTCGCCAACAATAGTGATGGTAGTCAGCGTGATCAGCAGCAAACGGATGACCGATCGCGCGAGTTGATCCGCCGCTGGTTGTCCCTGTTCCTTGCGTATTCGCGTGTACACCGGCAAAAACACCGCCGTCAGTGCGCCCTCGCCAAAAATTCTGCGGAATAAGTTGGGAAACTGAAACCCCATCCAAAAGGCGGACCAAGTGGTGCCAACGCCCAGAAAATAACTGCAAGCCTTATCCCGCAGCAGGCCGAAAATACGGGATAAAAGTGTGAGGCTGGAAAATAAATTAGCATGTCGGGTCAGGGCCGCCTTGTGCGTGGTCGCCTGTAAATCTGCGGGTGCCAGAGATTGTCTTTCCGCATTGGAATCAGGATTTATTTCAGGCATGAGGCGCACCATGCTTGGCCGGCTTATCCGCATTTACTATCGGCGTGGCTGCCCATTGGGCAAGTATGTCACTCAGTCGCTTACAGACCGCGGCCGGGTCTTCGCTGGAAATCACCGCCGAGCTTACCGCAATGGCCTTAACTCCCGCAGCGATAAGCTCCGGCAGATTCTCCTGGGATATGCCACCAATGGCGACCGTTGGCAACTTAAATTCCGAAGCTATTAATTCCTTGATGTACGCAGGCCCGGCCAATCGTGGTTTTTCCTTGGTTGTCGTGGGAAACATCGGCCCGGCACCAATATAAGTCGCACCGTCACGTGCCGCGGCCTGTGCCTGCTCGATATTTTCGGTTGATACACCAATGATTAATTCCGATCCCGCCAGCCGCCGCGCGTGCTGGCACGGCATATCTTCCTGCCCCAGGTGCACCCCCGAAGCTCCCGCCGCCAGGGCAATATCAATGCGGTCGTTAATAATGGACAAGCGGCCAAGCTTTCGGCACGCCTCGACTACGATTCTCGCCCGATTCAATAATTCCCCATCAGGTAAATCTTTTTCCCGCAGTTGCACTACATCGGCGCCGCCCTCCAGAATGGCCGCGAGTGTTTCGCGCCATGGGCGGCGGCACAACGATTCTGTCAGCAGCACGTGCAGGCCAGTCCACCGCATTCTGTTCCGCTGGGCCGCTTGCCGGAGGATGGATTGTTCCAAGCTGTAAGATTGATACCGCGTGGATTCAAGGCGCGCCGCCACAGCGGGCGATTGCAATTTGGCCAGTTCCTCCAGCACCCGCAAGGCTTCGGTCAGCCGCTTGGCACCGGCCATGGCCACACTTTGCGTTGTGCCGCGGCTAAGTTCGTCGGTGGTTTTAATAGTAACACCCACATCGCCGGGGGTATCGCGGTACAGCACGGCATTATCCGCGCCAAGAGAGGTCATGTGAACGCAAAGGTCATGGCGAAGGGTTTTACAACTGCCCGAAAGATCGCCGTCATTAAGCACAAAGCGGCAGTAATCTTCCAACGTGCGCAGGGCCTCGCGGGCACGGTTGAAGTTGGCATCAAGCATTCGCATTGCGCTTCTATCCATCACGGCTGCACCCGTCCAATGCCCCACACGGGCCGAAAATGTTAACACGCTTGCTCATCGGCAGGAGCGGGACTCATCTGTCGGGACTGCCGCTCCGACCAAGGTTTGAACCGGGCAATACCCCGCTTTGAAACGGCCACAAAATCTGTGAATTCCCGAACCTCCGGAACCGCCAGCAATTCGGGCGGCAACAGCGTAATATTCTTGTTCAAAGACAGTCCGCGGTAATCCCGAAACAGCATTTTGAACATCTGCCGCAGTGCGTTAATGCTTTCCCGGCTCATGCCGGACCGACGCAAACCCACCGCATTAAGCTGCGTAACCATGTTAATGTCCATGGCGATGCAAAATGGTGGAATATCCACATTATGCGCCGAATTATTGCTGATCATCGCCAGGCGGCCCACACGGCAAAATTGATGCATCGCGCAGAGTCCGCCGATGATCGCCCGATCAAATACCTGCACGTGGCCGCCAAGGACGGCACTATTCACCATGGTCACGCCATTGCCCACGCGGCAATTATGTCCCACATGGGATCCCACCATGAAAAAGCCATTGGAACCAATGACTGTATCACCACCCGTGCCCCGATGCACCGTCGTGTGTTCCCGAAAAACATTGTTTTCGCCAATAATCACACGGCTGGGCTGATCATGATATTTCAAGTCCTGCGGGGCATCACCCAACACCGCAAAACTGTGTACGTTATTGCCCCGGCCTATTTCCATCGGACCAATGAGCTTAACCTGCGATGCAATCACACAATCCGGCCCGATGGTCACCGGCCCTTCAATAACACTGTAGGCCCCGATGCGTGCGGTGGCATCAATACGGGCCTGCGGATCAATAATCGCGGTGGGGTGAATCAATGAACTCATCGTTTTATGCACCTGTGCTGATAGAATGTTGCATGTCTGATTTTGCCTGTTGCTGCTGGATTGGCGCACCAGGTAATTGCGCCGGAGTAATTTCCGACGCACTATAGCGCAGTTGCCGCTTTTTCATCCAGCGCACCGCCAGCAGGTCAATAAACGCTCGAATCACCCGGCTGCCGAATTTATATTTGGTCACACCATGCAGCCGCGGATTGTGGCTTACGGGCACCTCAATAACCTTGTATCCCCGCATTTTTACCAGCGTGGGGAAAAAGCGGTGCATGCCCTTATATAATGTCAGTCCCTCCAAACATTGCCGCTTGTAAACTTTTAACGAGCACGCCGAGTCCTGAATACTTTCTTCGCTGATCCAGTTGCGAATGCCATTTGCGATTTTGGTTTGAATTAACCGCAAGGCATTGTCGCTGCGCTTTTTCCGCCAGCCATTGACCATATCCACTTCAGGCCCCAGCATTGCAATGAGCCGTGGAATTTCCCCCGGATCATTTTGCATATCCGCATCTACGGTGCCCCATATTCTTCCCCGTGCGGTACGGAAGCCCGCGTCCATCGCCGCAGTCTGTCCGCTGTTTTTTGCCAGTGTTACCACGCGCAGCCAAGGATATTGGCCAGCCAGGGCCAGAAGTTTTTCCCGCGTACCATCGGTACTGGCGTCATCAACGATGATAGCTTCAAACCGCACATTCAACGGCACAAAAACGTCTCGAATACGCTCTACCAGCGGCTGGATATTGTCCACCTCATTATACGCCGGAGCGATCACTGATATTTCCAGGTTGTCCATAACCAGTTTCCCCGAAAATTCCAGGGGACTCCAATTCCACCGGTTCACCAGGCACCGCGAAACCTTCCGCCGCAACAATGCCATCCGAGCCGGTTAGCCAACACGTTCCAAACCAGGCGTCAGAATTATAACGCGATTGCCACGAAATTGTTGAACCCATCCAAGCTCAACTCCAAAGGCTATTCCCATTTTTGCCGGGAACCAACTCCAAGCGGTAATCCCGTGTGGCTAAGGCCCAATCACAGCCATGGGTTTCCCCCTGCGGGGTGCCGGTACTGAAGGTAAAGCGTAACCAAATACTTCTGAAGATTCTGGCTTAATACAATGTCGGCATATTCAATCTGATACACCAGATCGCCTTTACTCCAATCCAGCACGCCGGTCAGCAGGTCTTCTATAATTGCCTCGGCAACTTTTTCCGATTCATCACCATGGCGAAGTCGATCATCACGGGTTTTCAGGAATGTCGGCCAAGCGGTGTGCAGGCGGGTAACGCAGGCATGATAATTGGCGAGAGTCAAATAAGTTGGTTCGGGCATGGCTGATCCTTAAGTGCAACGCAAGTGGTATTTATAACGGAGATGGGCGACTTTTGCCTGCGGAATTATCAATACGGCCGAGATTGACAATGGCTTTCTTGCCGCAGTTCATGCGGCAGGTGATAATTGGCTCATGCCGCAGGTATACAAATGTCAACGGTTTTGGATTCCGACACGGGAACGGTTTTAATAGGCAAAATACCACTATGAAAAATCTATTCGCCGAGTCTTGAGGATTTACATTTAAGGAGCAAATATGTCACGAAAACGCGGGCGACAGCTTGTCAGCCAGATGCTTGAAAAACTCGACGCTTCCGCATTGGAGCAATACAAGCACATCATTCGTCACTATACCCGTGACCGGGATGGCGTTTATGCCCTGTATCGCAACGATACTCTTTATTACGTCGGCCTCGCCCGCAATTTGCAGGGGCGTCTCAAGCAACATCTCAAAGATCGTCATAGAGGCTTCTGGAATCGCTTTTCAGTCTATCTGACTATTGGTAATTCATTTGTAAAAGAGATGGAAACCTTGCTGCTTCGCATCGCCAAGCCCACAGGCAACAAACAACTTGGAAAATTTGTGAAATGCCAGGACCTTCGCCGTACGTTCAGACGTGACTATAAGGCGGACGTGGAGGAAAAATTCGGCCAGTTGGTTGGCCGCAAGAAAGTTGGAAAAATGCAGCATGCAAAGCCCGTGGACGAAGGCAGGCCGGTGCTGGGAAGCTTTATCAGGAATGGACTGGCCTTAAAGGCTTGGTATAAAGGCAACGAACACAAGGCCCGGGTGCGGAGAAATGGCTCGATCAAATTCATGGGCGCAGTGTTTAACAGCCCATCACAGGCCGCGAAGGCGGCCAATGGTGGAAAAAATGTGAATGGCTGGGCGTTCTGGTGCTACGAACGAGCGCCGGGGGATTGGGTGCCGCTGAAAGAACTTCGAAAGCATGGGCGGCATGGCTGACGGAACCACGGGCCTCGGTTCTGGACCATTGGCCGACAGCCTGCGCCTGCGAAGATGATATCGTGGCGGGATCACTTACCCCTGCGGCAACCAGCCCTGCTCGTACAGCCGATTCCAGGCAATCTGGATATGTTCCGACTTGAACATTTTGCGCTTTCGATCATTCCAGCTATGGATTGCGGCTACCGCTTTTTCGGCATCGACGGCCGGTGGAATTCCATGCGCCGATACCCAATGCGTGGATGCCAGAAGTTCCATGCCGTAGGGAGTTTCAAAACCGTCAATGAGGTCGGCAACGCGCCGGAGGCGTTGGTTGGATTTTTCATCCTGGGCGAGGAATTGTTCGGCCTCGTCGGTGGCTCCCGGTAGCAGTTCCACCTCAACATCGGGGTTCTGGCTGTCACCGTAACCGCGTGTGAAATGGCCCTCCAGCGTTTCAAGGAGTTTGTTGAGGTTATGGGCATACGGGCCGTATGTATGCGCGACATAATTAAGTCTTAGCGGCTCCCCCGCTTCCTGCAGAAAATAGGCGAGCTTCTGAATTTCCAAAAGAGTGAGCCGGTAGGACATTTCGGAGTACTGTTGCATCAACCGGATGAAAAGGGCTCGGGCTGGTGTCATATTTGGCCGCTTGGTGCCGATGGGCATCGTCTTGGCGTCAGGTGTCCCCGCCGGTTCAAAAAGAAAAACGTGTACTTCCGAAAGATCAGAGAAGGATCGGATGATCAAGGGTTTTACTTCACCCCAGTCAAGCCCGCCAAGGCCACATCCCAATGGAGGAATCGCAATGGAAGAAATCTTAAGCCGACGGACTTCGCTTACCAGCGTCGTGAGACCGGATTGGATATCTCCAATTCTGGATTTCTCACGCCATCGGCGTTTGGTCGGGAAGTTGATAATATACCGGGGATTGATCATAGAACCGGTAGTGAACACAAACATGCGGCCAGGCTGGACTTCACCAGCGCGACACGCCCGGGCGTACGCTGTGAAGTTTTCCGGAAAGGCTTTTTTGAACTGCAGGGCGATGCCTTTGCCCATAAAGCCTTCGCAGTTGACCGTATTGACGAGGGCTTCCGCATTGGTCTTAACCAGGTTGCCTTCCAGAAGTGTAATCATGACATCACCTTTATCAATAATACCAACTTGGCTGAACATTCACAGGCTTCCGAAGCGCCGCATTAAACTCGGACATTATTCCCTCGACCTCAAGCCTTACGTCGGCATTTATAACGCCGATCTGATCAATCAGGCTCCAATCACAGCGCTGGTATACGAGGAACTCCGCCTGCTTGCGCCGCTGGCGATCCATGTCGTTATTATAGTTCGCATTCCGATAGCGTTGATAGACCATCCCCCAATCCACCTTTTCTAAATTTTCAAGCGTATTGTACCAACTGGTATTAAACGCGCTTCCGTGCCCATCGGAGAATACAAACGGTTGTTGTGACGCGGCTACAGCCTGTACCGAGGAAACAAGGTAAATCAATGGTCCCTTACCTTCGCTGTATCCCACCACCTGCCCCGTCTTCAGTTGGAGCAGCATGGGCGAAAGATAACCGAAATAAAATGGGACGTAATCGTGAATGGTTCCACCCGGATCACAGGGAATGAGGGTACTGCTGCGCTGCCTTTGAATATTTGGATTATGTATCGGCTTGAATTTAAGGCCGCCGTTGGGCGTGTGCTGGGGCGCATGTATTGCGTTTCGCCGCAAGCAGATGGAAAGATTGTCGATATGCGTAAGTCTATATATAAGGGTGGGGTTTGGAACAGCCATCCCGGTACCTCGCATTCCGCCAGTTTATCGTACTTTTCCATCACCAGCGCGGCGTTGGAATGGGGATCATCGGCGCTGCCGGTGGCTTGGAAAGTTGCGAACATATGTTGGACCCTTGCTTCATACGGCACCGCCGCGCTGGTTAAAATCGTCAAGGCGCGTTACCGCCAACTGCATCGGCGAAAGCGGTCAGATTGCGGCTTGATCCGTTATGCCGCCGTGGGGAAATTCGTCCTGTTCGTCCGAGGTGCCGAAGTACTCGGCAAGAGCCGAACGCTTTGATTCGTCTATACCATTAAATATACCGCTTTCGTGCCGTTGTTCCAGTTCCGGGGATCGGGCGTTGCACCGTGGCTGGCGCGTTCTTAACTGGCTGGAAGCGATTGCCTTGGGTATAACCATCGCCATGAGCAATACACTACAGCATGACCTGGAAACACTGCGGCGGGAAATTCGGCGGCATGATGAGCTTTATTATCAGCAGGCCAAGCCGGAAATTTCCGATCAGCAATATGATGCGCTGCTGCGTAAATTGGCTGATCTGGAGCAGACCCATCCGGAACTTATTACGCCGGACTCACCTACGCAGCGCGTGGGCGGCAAGCCGTTGCAATCGTTTGCCTCCGTCCGCCATGCCATTGCCATGATTTCCATTGATAATACCTACAGTGAAGGTGAAGTGCGGGACTTTGATCAGCGCGTGCGGAAACTGCTGGACGGGCAGGCGTTTAGTTATATCTGTGAGCCAAAAATTGATGGCGTATCGCTTTCCTTGCGTTATGAAAAAGGCTTTCTCACGCAGGCCGCCACCCGCGGCGATGGTGAAAATGGCGATGATGTCACGCAGAATGCCCGGACTATTCATGATATTCCCCTGCGCTTGCATGATCCGATTCCGACGGGCCGGGATGGGGATTTCCCCCCAGCCATTCCGCGTGTGCTGGAAGTGCGCGGTGAAACATTTTTAACCCGGCAGCAATTTGTAGCCATTAATCAACGGCAGGAAGCGATGGGTGAAGAGGCATACGCCAATCCGCGCAATACCGCCGCCGGTACGTTGAAACTTTTGGATTCGCGCACGGTGGCGGAACGGAAATTACGCTTTCTGCCGCATGGGCAGGGCGTGGTGGAGGGATTTACGTTTTCCACATATCAGCAATGGCTGAATTATCTCAAGGCTGTGGGCTTTCCGGTGTCGGAATATATTTCCCCCGCGAAGGATATCGAAGCGGTGCTGGAATTTATCCGCCGCTTTGACGGTTTACGGAAAAACCTGCCTTATGATACCGATGGCGTGGTGGTGAAGCTGGATTCACTGGCGCAACGCCAGCAGCTTGGCACCACTTCGCGCGCTCCGCGCTGGTGTATCGCCTTCAAATATCAGCCTGAACAGGCGGAAACACAACTGGCCCGTGTGGTTTTTCAGGTGGGGAAAACCGGCACCATCACGCCGGTGGCGGAATTTGAACCGCCGGTGTTTATCAGCGGCACGCAGGTGTACCGGGCGAGTTTGCATAATTTTGATGAAATTACCCGCAAGGATATCCGCCTGCATGATCGTGTGATTGTGCAGAAGGCCGGGGAAGTTATTCCTTATGTTGTCGGCATGGTTGCCGCCAAACGCCCCGCTGATGCCGTGGTTATTGAGCCGCCAACACACTGCCCCTCCTGCGGATCACCGGCTGTGCGGGATGGTGGCTTTGTCCGGTGCGGGAATCTGGCGTGTCCGGCGCAACGTGAAGAGCGACTGCTGTTTTTTGGCGCACGGGATCAGATGGATATTGAAAATCTGGGACCGGCGGTGGTGCAGCAACTCATGGCCAAGGGATTGGTGGCGACCATTCCGGATTTATATCGGCTTAAGCTTGAGGATGTGGCCGGGCTGGAACGCATGGGTGAAAAATCAGCCGCCAATTTAATCGCGGCGATTGCGGAAAGCAAAAACCGCGGCCTGGAGCGCCTGCTGGGCGGGGTGGGTATTTTACATGTGGGCGTGCGAACGGCTGAGGATATCGCGGAGCATTTCCCATCGGTGGAGGCGTTGGCCAATGCGTCGGTCGCGGATTTTGAGAGCGTCGAAGGCGTGGGAGAAGTGGTGGCACAGTCCATGCACCGATTCCTGCACGAGCAGGACGGAATTGCGTTGCTGCGTGAATTGGACGGCCTGGGCGTAAAGACCACGCCGGCCCGGGTAAGGCAAACCAACGGTCCACTGGCAGGAAAAACGGTGGTTGTCACGGGTAAATTACAGCGCTATGCCCGGCACGAAATCAAGGCACTCATTGAATCCCTGGGCGGAAAAGCCGGTGAAAGCGTCAGCAAAAACACAACACTGGTGGTGGCGGGCGAAGATGCGGGCGGCAAACTGGAAAAAGCGCGGAAGCTGGGCGTGGAAGTTATAGATGAAGCGGAATTCCTGAAGCGCATCGGAACACCTCAAACTAACGTACCATGAAAATCCGGCATTGACAGCAGGATTTTCATGGTAGGTATTTATGGTGCGGCAGGTGCGGCCATGGTTTGAGAATCTGGGCAAAAGGCAGGTAAAGGCACCGAAGGTTTACGTGCGCGATACCGGATTGCTGCACGCATTGCTGAATATCAACAGCCAGCGGGATTTGGAGTCTCACCCCAAAGTTGGAGCATCATGGGAGGGGTACGCGGTCGAGGAGATTATCAAATATTTTCAGGCCGGGGAGGCGTATTTCTGGGCCACGCACAATGGAGCGGAAATGGATTTGCTTTTACTCAAAGGCGGGAAGCGCATCGGCGTGGAGTGCAAACGCATGGACGCCCCAACGCTTACGCCTTCCATGCGCATCGCTTTGGCTGATCTAAAATTGGATGAGCTGCATGTGGTGTACCCCGGTATGAGGCAATATGCTCTGGCGGATCATGTGGATGTTGTCCCCCTGGCCCAATTTGTAAAAGCGACGTGACACCGGTGGTATGTCCCGGCCGACGCATGGTGAAGGCGGCATGAAGTGCGTGACAGATTTGGCGGGCATGTGTGGTGCGGGCAAGCAAACCACAGCAAACAAACCACCGCATTGCGATGCGGTGCTCAAAAAAAGCGCGTATGGCCCTATCATCGCAACCGGTGAAACCCGCTGAATTACTCCGGCGAGACCAGCATGGAAAATTGCGAATGCGGGACCGGTCTATATCCGTTCGCGCGAAGCCCGCTCGGAGCGGCTGAACTCAACAATGCGCACTTGGCCTTGAAAGAGGGATTTCTCGGCCTCTTCTCGCATGGTGGCGATGGCGATTGCCTTGGCAACCCCGCCCGTACCGCTGCCGATTATCGGCATGGCAATCGATCTGAACCCGTGCCGATGTGCCAAGGCCATGGCATTGCGCGTAGAAAGCCGCACCGAATTCTCGGAAGCCATCCACAGCAGGTTGATGCCGGCAACGTGAATAATGCCCTTGATTGGCAGCTTCCCGGGCCCAGTCAAAACTGCGTGACCAAGCGGAATAGGGCCGCGCCGGGCCAATTCTCGGAATGGGGCGGCTCCGCCGGCAATTCGAATCGCCCTGGACACGCCCTGCGGAATTAACAGCCACCACGGAAAGATATTGCGATTCCACGCATTGACGATCACGTCTACGTCGCACTGCGCGACGATATCTCCTTGGACGACCTTAATTTCCGTGTCTCTTGCCATGCGATAAAATGGTAACATTTGCAGAGTTTGCAGGGAAGCGACGACGTTTCAGCGACCACCTTTCCGGATCACGAGACCCCTACGTCATCAAAACTTCTTTATATCGATTACCCATTTAGTACCTTTTATAAATGCTTCGCCCGGCGAAAGTTTATGTCACCCCATTTCCAGATTCATCCATCGGCGGTAAACGAAGGGAACCAGAATCAGCCCCAGGAGCATGCAAACGGTGGCAACGCCGATGGCCAGCGAAACGCCCCCAAATATCGTAGTGGCCCCAAGTCCCAACATCGCAAAGACCAGCGGGACCATGAAGAACATCCAAGCGGAAGTGCCATAGGGAAGCAGCCAGCATAACGCGGTATAAGCGAGCGGCTGAATCAGCAGTGTTGCCAGCAGTCCCGAAGCTAAGGGTTCCATTCCGCTAAGGCCAAGGCCGGCTATCGCGGAAGCCGCCAATGTGGCTACAGCAAAGATCAGCCATGCCAGGAGAAGCTGCGCAGCCATAGATGTAAATACTCCCAGCGCAAAGGCCGCCCGACTTTCCGGGCGAAGCGACTCGGCCCTGATGCACGGCCACGCTTGTTGCCATCGGCCGGCAACAACCGCCGCTGGCCAGAAAGCAGCGAAGGGCACGACCGCACTAAAATCCTGTGTAACTCCCGACGCGGAATGGGCAAACCCCCCGAAGATGATCGATACGGCAAAGCACAGGAGAAACAGCGCCGGCAGCACGCTGGCCTCCAGCATTCGCATGTGTCGCCAGCGCCGTAGTGAATCCCGGATTGTTCCTTCGAGGACCATCGGGGGGCCATAGCTTATTTTCGCCGCTGGGATCGGCGCACGCATTTGCCCAACGCTCCGCGACGATCCGAGAAGGCTTCCTATCAAGCGGCCTGCGGACCGGCCGACTGATTCCAGATTGGCCGATCCACCAAACGAAATGAGAAAGCCACCATCCCTAATCGGGCCGCCGGTCATCTGCAAAACCGCCCAAACGCCAGCCGCCAATCCACAGCCCAGCAGGCCGGCGGCGAAATATCCGACCTCATTGTGGGGAGCGTAGTTGTAGCGGATGAAGTATATGCCGGGGCATAGGATCGCGAGTCCGCAGACAGTCGCAACCAACCAATTTTCGGAGGCGAGAGCGCAGCCGATCAGGCCGAATTCGAAAACTGCGAGGGCAAAAAACGCACCGTCGCAGCAACCGTGTCGGATCGCCAGAAGGGTTGGCGGGGCCAACACCACCGAAAGGCTGATTGCAAGGAATGCGGCGATTGTCGGCAGAAGATATCCCGGAGCCAGCTTGCGATTTGGCCCAACGGCCTGACTGCGGAAGTGGAACCAGAGCAGCGCGCTGCCGTAGCCGACACCGTTGAGAACGGAGCCGGCACCAATGTGGCCCGGCATTCCGCCGCCATCGGAAAATATGCTCCAGGCCAGCAGCGCTTGCCCAATCATCGCCCGCCAGGACGAAAATGGCCGCCGCAGATACGTCATCAAAACTTCTTTATATCGATTATTCATTTGGTATCTTTTCCAATATTCTCCGCCCGGCGAAAAGGATGTCACCCCATCTCAAGATTCATCCATCGGCGGTAAACGAAGGGAATCAGAATCAGCCCCAGGAGCATGCAAACGGTGGCGATGATGAACCAAGTCCGCATCTCCAAGAGCAGGTTTCTATTCCAGAATTCATAATCGACCGCTACTGCTGCGAGCACAAACAGCGTCGCCAATCGGCGGTACGAAAGCACCCAGCAGCACAGTACATAACCGAACGGCTGAACCAAAAGAGATGCAAAATAAAGCGACAACGTTGTCCACTCTCTGACAACACCACCGCCGATGATTGCGATTACCAACGCCACAGCGCCGGCAAAGGCCAGCCACGCGAAGAGCGTTTGAACGGCAACCGCGATGAAGACGCTATTGATGAACTGCCTCCGGCTGTCTGGCCTCAGTGACTCTGTTTCCAGGAATTGCAAGCGCTTCAACCATTGGCTTGCCGCAAGCAGGGAGGGCAGCGCCACGATGAACGGGTAGACCGCTTGAAGGTAATATATGGATTCCCAAAGTCTCTGGTGCGTAAGCATCATAAAAAGCAGTTCTAAAATTACGATCGGCAAGAGTGCCAGCAACAGCCGGGTTTGAAAAATGTCCGCACGACGCCATCGATGTAGAGCCGCGCGAAGCGGACCACCGTGGACCATCGGAGCGTTGTAATATACCCGCCCGGGAATCTTTGGCTGCGATGTTCCGCCCATGTTTCGAGAATGCTTTAAGAGACGTCCGACAAAGAGCCCTGCGGCCCGGCTGAACTCAGAATAAAGCGTGAACCCGACCGGTTTCTCGTAGCCCCAATGTTCTTCCGTAATTCGGGTCATCCACGCAATTGCCCCTAAGCTTGCCGCAAATCCCAGGCCGGCAATCGCCCCGAAACTTGGCGCAGCGCCCAAGCTGACGATCGCCAATCTCACTGCCGGGCTGTCTGTCGGAATGAACGGTCGGGGAGCTGCGGGTATAGCCGACGCGTGAATCCAGAAAAGAGCACCGAATCCCAGATAGGGCAGTACCCGAATTTGAGTTGCGACGCAACATCCGATATAGCCGAAAACCAGCGGCAGCAAACAGATCGTGTCCAGTACTTCCAAACTGGCGCTGTGCAACAGTAGCAGCGCGCACACGCCGATCAAGAACACCCAAAGCGTGAGGAATACAGTGATATGTGGCCGGATGAACTTCGGCGTCAACCGTCGCCGCGAATCGACCATTTGCTCACGAAAATGCAGCCAGACGGCCCCTCCAAGAAATAGTACCCCCCACGCCAGGGAAGTCGCGGAAGCTCCGCCGCCCGGCAGCCATCCGAAAAGAAGCTGATAAAAGCCAAACAATACGCAGAAGGCCGCCGGCCAAGACGAAAATGGCCGCCGCACATACGTCATCAAAACTTCTTTGTATCGATTACCCATGTTTCACCCCCTGTTGAATTTCCAGAAAGGCGTCTTCCAGGCTCGTATGCGTGCGTTCCTTTAATGCTTCCAGTGAGCCAAACCAGGCGATTTTGCCTTCCTTCATAATCGCCACGTAATCCGCCACGCGCTCCAGATCGGATGTGATGTGCGTGGAAAATAATACGGTGCGCTGTTCCGGCTCGGATAGTTCCACCAGCAGTTGCAGAAATTGCCGACGGGCCTGCGGGTCCAGGCTGGCCGCGGGTTCATCAAGTATCAGCAGATCAGGTTGATAGGCTACCGCGGTGAGAATGGCCAGCCGCTGCTTTTGGCCCACCGAAAGCGTGCGCACGCGATCATTTAACGGCAGCTCCCATTCCTTAATAAGCCGATCGGTTAATTCCGGGTTCCATGTGGCATAAAAAGATGCGGTATATTGGATCAGCTCCGCCACGCGCATCCATGGATATAAATTAATTACCTGTGGCACGTATCCCAGCCGGGCCTTGGCCGAGGCGGAAAGGGACCATGCGGATTCACCCAGCAGTTGACATTCACCCGAAGTGGGCCGGAGCAATCCGAGGGAGCATTTAATAAGTGTGGTTTTGCCTGAACCATTTGCTCCCAGCAGGCCGACGGTGGCCCCGATAGGAATTTCCAAATCCACGCCGCGCAGGGCTTGCTTGGAGCCGAAGTTTTTGGTCAGATTTTTAATGCTGATGGCCAGGGTCATAGAGTTCTCCTTATTAATTGAGTTTCCGGTTCCATGCTCATGGATTCATTGAGCATGTCATGTAATTCCTGTGGTGATATGCCCAGTAGCTGCGCCTGCTGCGCGGCCCGGCGGAGTTGTGCCAGCAATTCCTGGGTTTGCGCATTTTTATGCCCGGCGGCAACCGGATTGGACTTTACAAATGTTCCGCTGCCATGGCGGGTTTCCAGCCAACCCTCCGCGTTCAGGCGTTCATAGACATGCAAAATGGTGTTCTGGTTCACGGCCAGTTCACGGGCCAATTCGCGGACACTCGGCACGCGATCACCGATTTTCAGTGCCCCGGCCACGCATTGCGAACGAATCTGATCGGCAATTTGCCGACTGATGGGCACGCCCGATGATGGTTCAATGCGCAAACGCAACGCAACTCTCCAAACAAGTGACTATAGAACTATAACACTAGTCATTTGAGATGTCAAACGCCTTATGCCAAGGGCAACCTCGCCGCAACCAAAATGCCATCTTGCCGCAGTACCGCAACAATCGCGGATCAACATCATTATTTCCCTCTTCGCATCCGCATTATCCGCGACATCCGCAGTTGCTTCATATTCGTTTCCGTATCCCGGGTCGGCTTGCATCGGTAGGTTTAAAACCGGACCACGGATTGCCCGGGTAATCCAAAGCGGCGGAGCCGAGAACCGAAAAGATTTACCACAAAGACACAAAGACACAACGACACGTGGAATTTCTATTCACAGGGAAGTAGCGGAGGGAGGGGAGGGAGGATTTCAACGCCCAACGAACAACGGGCAATGTCGGATGCCGCGTGCATAATATTGCAGATAATATTGCAGATGGTTGCCAGCGATCTGTTGCAGGAATATAGTGAAAAACGCGGTGCGGCTTGGCCGCACGGCTCCGCATGAGGTGAAATGGCGGAAAATCATGGGTTCATTTGGGAAAGTGGCTGTGAACGCCCTGGCCCGAGTGGTTGCCGTATTATGAAGGACACAAAGTTATGGTTAAAGCATCTGATTTTGACCTTGTGGTAATTGGGTCGGGACCCGGTGGATATACCGCGGCTATTCGGGCGGCACAGTTGGGCATGAAGGTGGCGTGCGTGGAAAAGGAGCCGAAGCTCGGCGGCACCTGCCTGCGCGTGGGGTGTATTCCCAGCAAAACGTTGCTGGAAACCACGGAGAAATTCGTAACGGCGCGCGACCGCTTCAGCCGGATCGGCATCAAATGCGATAACGTAGCCATGGATTTGCCCGTGCTCATGGCCCGAAAGGATAAAGTTGTTGATACGCTGGCGACCGGAATCGCGGGATTATTCAAAAAAAACAAGGTTGAGCGTATTGTCGGCACCGCAACGTTTACCGGCGCAAAAACCATTAAGGTGACATCGGCCACGGGAGAAAAGTCCATCTCCGCGGAAAAATTTCTCATCGCCACCGGTTCCGTGCCCATTGAATTGCCGAATCTGAAATTTGATGGCAAGAAGATTATAAATTCTGATCAGGCCATTGCATTGGATCGGGTGCCGGAAAAAATGGTGGTTATCGGGGCAGGGGCAATCGGATTGGAATTGTCCTCGGTTTGGAGCCGCCTGGGTGCCAAGGTAACAGTTCTGGAGATTTACCACACCACACTGCCCGGCGCGGATGAAGAAATGAGCAAGCTGATGGAAAAGACCTTGCGCGAGCAGGGAATCACCTTTCATTTTGTTTCCCAGGCAACCGGGATAAAGGAAGATAAGACGGGCCTGAAAGTGCGCTTTGCGGCGAAAGACGCCAAACCCGGTTCCGCGGCGGAAACCGAATTACCAGCGGATGTGGTGCTGGTAGCGGTAGGGCGAAAAGCATATACCGGAGAGTTAAACTTGGCCGCCGCCGGCGTGCAGACGGATTCCCGCGGTCGAATTACCATTAATCACGCGTTTCAGACAACCGCAGCGGATATTTTTGCCATTGGCGATGTGGTGGCCGGGCTAATGCTGGCGCACAAGGCGGAGGAAGAAGGTGTCGCGGCGGTGGAACTGATGGCGGGCAAGGCGGGGCATGTGGATTACAATACCATTCCGCTGGTGGTGTATACGGCCCCGGAATTGGCATGGGTGGGTAAAACCCAGGAAGAATTGACCACACAGGGCGTGAAATTCCGGGTCGGAAAATTTCGCTTCGCCGCCAATGCGCGGGCAATGTGCATGGATGAAGCCCATGGCGTGGTGAAAATTCTGGCTGATGAATATTCTGATCGTGTTTTGGGCGTGCACATTCTCGGGCCGCAGGCATCAAGTTTAATTGCCGAGGCGGTAATGGCCATGGCGATGGGAGCCAGCAGTGAAGACATAGCGCGAACATGTCATGCCCACCCGAGCTTGCCGGAAGCAATCCGTGAAGCCGCGCTGGCGGTAGACGGCAGAATGATTAATTCATAAGGGCGGGCCATTGGTCAGCAACAATGGGACTGGTAGTGGGAGAAGGGGCGTATATTTTACTTCGCCCGCTCATAACACAAGAGTAGGAATGGATTGATGCGACTGGTCCGAACTCAAGGCTAAGAATTGGTTAAAACAGGAATGCCCATCATGTTGTGCTCCGGCGATTTATGATTTCTCCTATACCCGCGCGGCGAAACAGGCCGCGAAGCGAGCATTTTGCCTGCTACCTGAAAAATTAGCCCCGCCGCCGCAGATCGCTTTGCCATGGGAGAATTTTGGCCTATACTTCTTGATTCCGGAAGCTCTTTATGATGGCCTCTGGAGTTGGATGTGTTAGTCGTTGTATTGGAATTGGATTTTCTAAGATGATTAAAATTCTCGTAGCGGACAAAATTGCGGATGAAGGACTGGATTTGTTGAAAGCGCAACCGGATGTGGAGTTGACCAACAAACCCAAGTGGAATCCCGGTGAACTGGCGGCTGAAATTGGTAATCATGATGGAGCCATTATCCGCAGCGGCGTGAAGATCAAAGCTTCTGAACTGGAAAAGCCTGGTCGCCTGAAGGCCATTGCCCGCGCGGGCGTCGGAGTGGATAACGTTGATGTAACGGCCGCCACCAAAGCCGGTGTTCTGGTGATGAATACACCGGACGCCAATACCATTACCACCGCCGAGCACGCCATCACCCTGATGATGGCATTATCGCGGAAAATTGCGGGAGCCGATGCCCATGTTCGGGCGGGGCTGTGGGAACGCAACAAATATATGGGCACGCAGTTGGCGGGCAAAACGCTGGGCATTATTGGTTTTGGCCGCATTGGCCGCGCGGTGGCCAAGCGGGCGTTGGGTCTGGAAATGAAAGTTGTGGCGTTTGATCCATTCTTCTTCGCCAACAATGCACTGGATGGTCAGGTTTCCATGACTCATGACATTGAGTCTCTTCTGCCGCAGTGTGATTACATCACCGTGCATGTGCCGGGCGATAAAACCAAAGGCCTTATCGACGCGGCAAAAATAGCGTTGTGCAAAAAGGGTGTGCGATTCATTAATTGCGCCCGTGGCGGCGTGATCAGCGAAAAAGATCTCGCTGAAGCCATTGCTTCCGGGCATGTGGCGGGGGCGGCTCTGGACGTGTTTGAAACCGAACCGCCGGCCAAGGATTCGCCGCTGTTTACTCTGGGCGATAAAGTGCTGCTGACACCGCATTTAGGAGCCAGCACCAACGAAGCGCAGACGGCGGTTTCCATTGATGCGGTCAATGAAATCCTGCTGTATCTGCGGGGGCAGGGCATTGAGGGTGCGGTCAACGCGGGCGGCATTGAAATGAATCTTTCCGCTCCGGAAAAGGCGTATGCCGATTTAGCCCAGCGCATGGGAATTATTCTCGGTGCGATTGCGGAAAAGGGATTCAGTTCCATTACGCTGCGAACCAATGGCGAACTGCCCAAGCGCATTACCGCGACATTGCAGCGTCTGGCGGTTATTGAATTGCTGAAGGGACATATTGACCAGACCCCCAACGTGGTCAATGTGCTGCATTTGGCTGAACAGCGCGGTATCAGCATCCGGCAGGAGACCATGGGGCAGGCGATGCAGCGCACGCTGCAGCACAGCATTGAACTGGAAATCACCGAAGGTGATAAGCGCCATTCGACCATCGGCACAGTATTCGCGGATAATTTGCCGCGCGTATTGGCCATTAAGGGTTATTGGATGGATATGGTGCCGGAAGGGGCCATGGCCTTGATTGTCAACAAAGACCGGCCAGGTGTGATCGGGTTTGTGGGTAATACGTTTGGCCAGCAGAAAATTAACATTGCCGACATGACCATCAGCCGCAAGGGGGACAAAGCCCTGATGTTGCTGAAGCTGGATGCATCGCCCACGGCGGAATGCCTTGCGGCGTTGCAGAAAGACTCGGGAATTGAAGTAGTCAAAACGTTTGTCCTGCCGGTGCTGCCACCGGCGGGGGCGTAAAGCAGGAAGCCGGGCTATGGTAAAGTTGGTTGCCGATAAGTTGCCGAAAGTATCCCGATTTATCCGGGATGACCAACATTTTGCCGCGATCTTCAGCGCCCTTGGCGAACCGACGCGCGTACGTATCATGGAAATGCTGCCGCGCGAGGCCATTTGTCATGATATGTACAACGTCATTGAATTGGCCGAAGAGCTGGGACTCACTCAACCGACGGTCTCGCATCACCTGAAACTGCTGCGGGAAGCAGGTCTGGTGGAAAGTCGGCGGCAGTGCAACAGCGTCTATTTTTATGTGAATCAACCGGTGGTTCGGGCTTGGCTGGATGAGGTGCGCGAGCGTTTTGGCTGCGGGAGCGGATCATAAAAGCTTACAGAATCAGGTGAGAAAAAAGCCACCCTTGGTCTTATGCGGTTGGAACCATTTAATTGTTTGTGCCGGCCAGGAATTGGCAAATTCAAACGGGCGTACAGGTGGCCCGCAGTAAACCGGGAGTCAACACTGTGATGAATCTCTCTTCAGGCTGGTCCATTCAGGATTCCATTGATACTTATGGAATTAATAACTGGGGCAAGGGATATTTTTCCATTAATCCCGATGGTAATGTCGCGGTGCATCCGGAAAAAAATCCACAGCGGGCCATCGATTTAAAAAAACTGGTGGATCAATTGATTATGCGCGATATTCAATTGCCCACACTGGTGCGCTTCAGCGGCATTCTGCGGCACCGTTTAGCCGAGATGCACGAGGCGTTTCAAAGCGCGATTCAGGAAAACAACTACCTGGGTAAATATATCTGTGTGTACCCCATTAAGGTCAATCAGCAGCGGCATGTGGTGGAGGAAATTTTAGAGGTCGGATCACAATATGGCTGGGGGCTGGAAGCCGGCAGTAAGCCCGAACTCCTGGTGGTCCTGGCTCTGACCAACGGCAAAGACACGCCGATTATCTGCAACGGGTTCAAGGATGATGAGTTTATTGAAACCGTCGTGCTGGCGCAAAAGCTGGGTAAAAAAATCATCCCGGTCATTGAAAAATTCACCGAACTGGAACTACTGATTAAATATGGCGAGAAGCACGGTGTGCGCCCGCAGATGGGGATGCGCGTGAAACTGGCCACCCGCGGCAGCGGCCGGTGGGAATCCTCCGGTGGAGCGCGCAGCAAATTCGGGCTTTTTGTCGCCGAGATTTTGCGCGCCTTGGAATATCTCAAAGAACGCAATATGCAGGATTGCATCAAGCTGTTGCATTTTCATCTGGGCAGCCAGATTACCAATATCCGGACCGTGAAAAACGCTCTGAATGAAGCCGCCCGTGTGTATTGTGAGCTGGCCCGCGCCGGCGCTGGGATGGAATATCTGGATGTCGGCGGCGGCCTGGGTGTGGATTATGATGGCAGTCAGACCAACTTTGAATCTTCCACCAATTACACCCTGCGCGAATACGCCAGTGATGTAATTTTTCGCATTCAATCTGTATGTGATGAATGCGGCGTAAAACATCCAACAATTATCAGCGAAAGTGGTCGGGCCATGGTGGCCTATCACAGCATGTTGGTGTTTAATGTGCTGGGCGTCAGCGGATTTGACTATTTTGACGTGCCGCATGAATTGCCCGCCGGTGACGACATTCCGCAGCCGGTGAAAGATCTTTTTGATTCGTGGAAAGATGTCAACAAGAAGAATTTCCTGGAAATATATCATGACGCTTCGCAGCAGCGGGATGAGGCGCTGAATTTGTTCAATTTGGGCTATTTAAGCTTGGAATTGCGCAGTCTTACCGAAAAGCTCTATTGGAGTGTGTGCGGAAAAATTCTTAAAGTACTCAAAGAAATTGAATATGTCGGCGATGATTTTGAAACCTTGGAATCGCAGCTTTCAGATACATATTTCTGCAACTTCTCACTGTTTCAGTCCATGCCGGATTCCTGGGCTATTAAACAACTGTTTCCAATTATGCCCATTCACCGCCTGGCTGAAGAACCGACGCGGAGAGGCGTTCTGGCGGACATAACCTGTGACAGCGACGGCAAAATTGATTGTTTCATCGACCTGCGCGACGTGAAAAAAACGCTGGAACTCCATGAGTATAACGGTTCCGATTATTTCATCGGCGCTTTTCTGGTGGGGGCGTATCAGGAAATTCTCGGTGATCTGCATAATTTACTCGGCGATACCAATGCGGTGCATGTGGAACTTGATGAAGCCGGGGAAATCCATGTTGATGAACTGGTGCGCGGTGATTCGGTGCGCGAAGTGCTGCAATATGTGCAGTTCAACGCCGATGAACTCATGGCCCGCATGCACAAAGATGTGGAACGCGCGGTGCGGGAAAAAACCATATCCATTGAAGAATCCGCGCTACTTCTTCGATTCTATGATTCCGGCTTGCAGGGCTACACGTATCTTGAGGAACCGCATGAACGGTAAAAAACTGCCGTGGTTTCCCCTTTCCCTTTTCGGATGGCGTTTTTGGCTGCCGATGCTGATTACGGGCGCATTACTGACGGGAATACTGTGGTTTGTAACACCGCTTTTGGCGGGCCTGATGGTGCTGATCACACTGGCGTGTATGTTGTTCTTCCGCGATCCGCCGCGCAATATTCCCGACCAGCCCGGACTCATGGTGTCACCCGCGGATGGCAAAATCGTGGAAATTACCCGGCTGGAACACTACGAGGCTTTAAGCGGCCCGGCGCTTCGCATTGGTATATTTTTAAGCGTACTGGATGTGCATATTAATAGAAGCCCATGCGATGGCGTGGCGGTCGCAGCGCATTTTGAGCCGGGGGAATTTCTTGATGCCCGAAATCCGCAGGCCGGCATTCGCAATCAATCCAACACGCTGATACTCAAAGCCCAGCTTGCTGAAGATCATCCACCCGTTGCCATTGTCCGGCAGATTGTCGGCGCGATTGCGCGGCGGATCATCTGCCCGACGGTGGCGGGAACACAATTAAAACGTGGAGAACGTTTCGGGATGATCGCCTTTGGCAGCCGCACCGAATTAATTGTGCCGGAAGCCGATACCTGGGAATGTCTGGTGCAAACCGGCCAGCAAGTCAAAGGCGGGGCCACGGCATTGCTGCGGAAACATTAAATCTCTAATTGTTGGCATCCGGCACAAACATACGAAACAGTGGATCCTGCATGGCCGTTTCAAATGCTACCGAACCTGAAGCTCCGCCGCCCATAGCATTGGGAGCATTGTGATATTGTACCTGCGACATCCATTCAACATGGCCATCCCAGAAACCCATGTTGCCGCCACCATTATGCCGGGAACTGAGATAATCTCCGGCGTTGTATCCAATCGGGTCCATGACTTCATCATTAAACAGTGATTTCTGTGCGGATTCCTCAATAAATACCACGAAACGCGGATTGGTAATGGTGGCGTCACGAATGGGATAACTCCATGGCGTGCTGTAGGTACCCGAGCCTCCGCCGGCACCACTGCCGAATATGTATGGCAAAACTTTAGACTGGGAATTCAGAAGTGAATTGATGGAATAGCTCCAGAATCCGCCATTCCCCGGGCCAGTTAATACCGTTCTCCCATCGGGGCTAAGCCGCAACGCCTCGGTTCCGAGGCTGGTGCTGGGATTTTCTCGAAAGCCGTTATCCACCGGACACATAAAAATGCGGGCAAAGCGGTTGTGCAACGGGTTCAAATTCAGCGTAGCGGCCACACTGTTGGCGGGGGCGGTGCTGCCATAGCCCAACAAATTAGGCACCATGGGTGCCTGCGGAACACCCGCCATATAAGGATAAAGCGCACCATAATAAAGATTGTAATCTGCTGCGGCGTCCCAGACGCTGGTTTCCAAAGCAGTTGGATTCAGTGATTTGTTCGCGGGATGAGGAAACAGAATCCCATTAAGTGGGAATGTACTATCATTGGTTTGCACATATTCCTGCAGGCTGGTAAGCAACTGCTTGACGTTGCTTTCACACACGACTGCATTGGCATCGGCTCTGGCTTGGGCCAATGCTGGCAGCAGAAGCGAGATCAGCAAAGCGATGATGGAAATAACCACCAGCAATTCAATGAGTGTAAATGCCGCTGCACGGCGCTTAACGCCAGCAGACAACAACGAGCTACCAACGGACACATCTCGATTCATAAGCCACCTCGTTAGTATTTTGCCCAACCGCCCTTTTATCGGTTGATGCCGACATCTGCTGGCACCAACCGCGAATTTCCGGCGGCCAAAGTTTGTGCTGATCGCTGATCAGTTGATCAGGACTTCACCTCATTGGCCTAACGCACCAACATTGTCGTTGATGCAGTTTACACTAAATTTTTATTTTTCGTAATAATAAAAAAGTTATCGGATGATTTGTTATCGGGCGTGCTGCGGGATTTGAAATTTCAAATGCAAGATTGAAGAAATAGGGGCAAATTTCGGAAAACATTTTTCCGTCCGTTCCAAAATTCGCCATGGTTCGATTCAGAAATCGCAATATGTCAGCTTTGCAATCACACGTTTAATCAGATCAGCCCAATTACCCCGACAAAACGCACATCCCTATATGCCCTCCGAAACCCTGGCCGATGGTAATGCTGCGCGCGGGACGTGAAATGGTTGGGCCCGTCGGCAGCATGGCGTTTTGATGGCACATCGTTGAGATCGCCAGCCCCACCAGCCCGGATGCCCCCAGTGAGTGGCCAAGCCAACGTTTGTGGGAAAAGACTGCCGCCTCTTTGCCACACGCCCTTGCAGTGGCCGCCAATTCGACTTGATCATGCTGCGTACCGGCGGCGTGGGCTTGAATAAATGCGACCTCCCGCCCCGCCGCACAAACCCGCAGGCCACGTTCCAGAGAATTGCCCCTTGGATCAATGGCGAGTAAATGTGTTGCATCCGCCCCCAGCCAGCAATTTTCCACTTCCACGTTTTCGCCACCGCCCGCTTCCAGGCAAATCGCCGCTGCTGCCTCACTGATAAAAAATCCACCACCAGAGGCATTGAAAGGGCGGCAGTAGCGGCGGCCATTTTCGTCCCGCTGCGCCAAAACACCCAGATTTTCAAAACTATGTTCAAACAACGGATGAACCGACGCATCCGCTGCAACAACAATGGCCCGCTTGAACTCTCCTCGACGAATGCCATTCCACGCCCGTTGTACGGCAATCAACGATCCAGCACACGCGGCAATATGGGTTTGAACGGGGCCGCCGGGATTTATTGTTCTGGCCAGCACTGTTTGCAGCGCGGCAGGCCCTAATGCCACATGCCATGCCAGATCGTCGGGCAATGGTTTTCCAGATCGCTGCGTCGCACAGGCCTCCAGCAGGCGCAAAACAGGCCCCTTGCTGGTAGCCAGGAACAAAGCGGTATCTGTCTGAGAGCACACGTCTGCCGACCATCCAGCATTAGCCAGTGCTTGCAGACACGCGATGGTTCCAAGTTCAATTGAACGATCAAGCTGCTCAAGGTGTTGCTCTATGGAATGCGCAGCAAGACCGCTGCGTGCCGGTGCGTCCATTAATTTCGCGGGATATGCAAAGCCCAAGGCTGCCGCATAGCTCTGCGCCGCTTTTCGCAATGTCATTAACTGACTATCCGATACAACGCCCCGATCACTAAGCTGCTGATCCGCTCGGATCGCCGACCACAACATGGATGAGGTATCCCCCAGAGGTGTCACCGTGGCCAAGGATTGAATACCAACACGAGTCTTCACAGGGAGCTAAAGATAGTTGATGCTGGCAGTGGCCCGCAAGTCTTCTAACTCCTGGCCCCGTCAGATCCCCACACAACTTCGCCCTTGGTTTCTCGATCATCTTGCCGCCAAACAACAGCGTGAATTCCAGTTTTTGATTTCCGGATTCAAAGCGGTTCCGGGCGGCGCTTTTGCATGAAGATTGTTGGTCCGCAGGCAAGTCTTGTATAATCTGTGTCATGTCACAGGTGATTGAACAACCTGAATCTTTTGTTGGATTAACTGGTCCATACGCATGGGCGTATCGGCATCGTATTCGCCTGTGGTCCGGGTTTTTGCTGTTACTGTTTGTACCGATGCTGGGAATCGGCCTGTATGTGAATCCCAGCCCGATGGGTCTGGCAACACATACGCAACTGGGTCTGCCCCCCTGCGGATTTTATACCGAATATGGCTGGCCCTGCCCTACCTGCGGCTACACCACGGCGGTATCACATGTGGCGCATGGCCAATGGCTGACAGCTCTGGCAACGCAGCCCGGTGGAGCGATGGTCGGATTTCTGGCGGTGGCGGCGGTAATTATTGGGGCTTTGGGGGTGACCACCGGCACATGGTATGGGCCATCGTTTTTCTGGTTTGCCTGGAACTGGTGGAAAATTCTGATTGGCGCAACGGCGATCATATTGGGGGCATGGGGATATAAAATTCTTATTATGAGTGCATGGTTCCGTCACCACGGGTAGAATCCTTACTTGGCGGAACTTTGGCGCGCGTATGCCAGACTGGAAAACCGTTCCGTGTGCGGAAGATTCAGGCATGACGGGAATTTCATAGCCAGGAAAAATGAATGAACATTGCTTTTCATCTACGTCGATGCGTCAGATCAATACAATCAACCGGGGTACTTGTGGTACTGACCATACTGGTGTTGTCCACGGGAATTAGCGGCTGCGCATTTCTTGGGATGGCAGCTGAAAACTCCATGGGGGTCGCGGTCAAGCCGCAATACCGCGGGATGAAAAAGCAGAGCGTGGCTATTGTGGTATATGAAGATGCCTCGACCATGTTCACCTATCCGCAGGCGCAGCAGGAAGTTTCCGCATTTGTCGCCGCAGAGCTAAAAAAACATCTTCCCAAAGCGCATATTCTTGATTATCACCTGGTGTTGAATTATCAGAACGCCAATCCCAACTGGGATGTTTTGCCCATTAAAACCATCGGCAAGCACTTCGGGGTTTCGCGCGTGCTTTACATTGAATTACTGAATTACACGGTACACTCCCAAGATACCAATTACGTTCTGCAGGGGGATATTGCCGCCCATGTCGCCGTTTACAATATGAAAATTCCCGGCGACGGCGAAGTGTTTCACACCAATATTGACGCCAAATGGCCGAAAGACGGGCCATTGCCGGGATATAACACTGATGCCAATACGGTACGTATGAATACCTTGCAGCGATTCAGCACAATGCTGGCACGCTGCTTTTACACATGGCATAATCGAGGGGATGGCTATGCGAATTAAGGCATTTAATCTCAAAGTGACTTTACTGGCCACGCTGATAATAACGACGGCTTTTTGTCTTGGCGGTTGTGAATTGGCTTATCTTTTTGCCGGCAACGGCTCTCATGCGGCGCTTTATAAACTACCGAAGAAAAATCGTATTCTTGTGCTGATAGATACATCCGCCAACAGCCAGTTAAGCATTCATGCCATGGCCACATTGATGACGCTGGTAAATCAAACCCTGTATAAACACAAATGTGCCGACAGATTTGTACCGGCCTACCGCATTGTGGCATTGCAGCGGCGCAACCCGGAGCAGTACCACTCGATGGGAATTGCGGATATCGCCCATGCGGTCAATGCCAATGATGTTATTTATGTTTACGTCAAACGGTTTGACATCACGCTCGAAAGTGCGGGCCAACTGACCAAAGGCAGCGCTGATGCGATGGTAAAAGTTGTGGATGAAAGCGGCAAACGCCTCTGGCCGAAAACAGGTTCACCGGGAGCGTCCATAACCGCCCGCATTCCCACCTCTACGGCCGTGAGCCAAAGCCCCCAGGCCGTCGAGGCCGACATGGTCGTGATTCTGGCCCGGCGAATTTCGCGCATTTTCTACCGTTACGCCGTAGGCTTTCAGCCCAAGTCGGAGTGAATTCGGCCGTACCTTGGTCATATTTGATGGCAAAACACGGTGGCCCAGCACCATGTTATGATGCCCCCGTGCCGCTATTTTACGGTCCATTTAATCCGGAGTTTCGCCCCCAAAACGTGATTTTCGGAAGAGAATCCCCTTGATAGTATTGCGTTTGATGCGTTTTCGGGCTGTTTTTTGTCGGCAATGTGTACCCATGTAAATGACAATATTATGCTTGACATTAGATATTATTGTGTATATGATGTGGGCATGTATATCGAAGATGTTCCAAATCGCAACTCCCGCCCCGCCACGCTCGTGCGGGAATCGTCAC
>Ga0209012_1000487_pt1 | contig 55732 bp, 57 predicted proteins | sample RS3BMetagenome_FD_184735 | JGI IMG/M metagenome (GOLD analysis project Ga0209012, IMG submission 184735) | Ferric oxide microbial mat and aquatic microbial communities from Rainbow Spring, Yellowstone National Park, USA - RS3B (SPAdes) (version 3) ... | reverse complement strand
TCATATCGACCTTGTTGAGGAAGACGACGATGAAGGGGACCTCGACCTGACGAGCGAGCAGGATGTGCTCGCGGGTCTGGGGCATCGGCCCATCCGGAGCGGCGACGACGAGGATCGCGCCGTCCATTTGGGCGGCACCGGTGATCATATTCTTGATGTAGTCGGCGTGGCCGGGGCAGTCGACGTGGGCATAGTGCCGATGATCGGTTTCGTATTCGACGTGGGCGATGGCAATGGTGATGCCGCGCGCCCGCTCCTCGGGAGCGTTGTCGATCGAGTCAAAGGCGCGGTACTCCGCTTCGCCTTTGAGCGCCAGCACTTTGGTAATCGCCGCGGTAAGGGACGTCTTGCCGTGGTCAATGTGACCAATCGTCCCAACGTTCAGGTGCGGTTTCGTCCGCTCAAATCGCTTCTTCGCCATACCTCGTTAGAGGTCCTCCTCGGCCCGTGCGCAAATCAATGTAGTGCGGTCCCTGTTCTGGAGCCGGCGAAGGGAATCGAACCCCCAACCTAGTGTTTACAAAACACTTGCTCTGCCGTTGAGCTACGCCGGCAAAGGGGCACTCGCTCTATTATACCTGCGCAAATGAGCCCGGTCAAACCGCCAGGCGACGGTGACGGTCGGTCGGGCCACCCCTGGCCGGCCCGGATTGATTCTGGTAGGATCATGCGACGTACCGAGGCTGGAGGCAAGATGGAGCAGGTTGGCGACGCGAAATGGATTACTCTTGGGCACCCGAGCTACGTCTGGCGATTCGGCCAGGATCGTCGGCTGGCCTTGATCCAACAGTACGCAGCACTCGACGATCGCTGGATTCTCGACGTCGGCTGCGGCATCGGTACGTACGTTCGTAAGTTTCGCAATTTCAGCGAGCACGTTCACGGCATCGACGTCGACGAAGAGCGAGTCACTCAGGGCGCGCGCGACCTGCCGAATCTCCAGGTCTGCGCGTCCGAGCACTTACCCTATCCGGATAACACGTTCGACGTCGTCGTGCTCAACGAAGTCATCGAGCACGTAAGTGATGACCAGCAGACGATTCGCGAGTGCTTGCGCGTTCTCCAGCCGGGTGGCAAAGTGGTCATTTTCGCTCCGAATCGCCTCTATTTCTTTGAGACCCACGGCATCTACCTGGGGAAGCGCTATGTCTTCCGCCTGATTCCGCTGGTGAACTGGCTGCCCGATCGGCTGCGCAATGTCTTTTGTCCGCACGTGCGGGCCTACCTTGACCGAGACATGCGGCGACTCTTTAACGGCCAACCAGCCCGTGTCGTCCACCACTCCTACGTTTTCCCGGGGTTCGACAACATCGTTTACGACCATCCGTTCCTCGGCCGCATCCTACGGCGGGTCTTTTATACCCTGGAGCAGACTCCCCTGCGCCAGTTCGGCCTTTCCCACTTCCTGGTCGCCGAGAAAGTGTCAATTTCCGGCTAACCGAAACGGGGGACTTTCCTTCGGGGGCTGCTCTGCTATACTGATTTTTAACGCGGACCGGGCGCCACGATGACGTCGGCGCGACCTTCCGCGCCGGCGCCGTAGCCGGCGCCGGTCAGCCTGCCGATTGGTTCGCTCAGGGGCAGCTACTATGGATGCAGAAGACAACGCGCGCGCGATGCTCCGCGGCGAAGGCGAAATCTTTCGTCGCGAACGGCTACGGCGCCGCCTCAGCGTCGCTCAAACCGCCAATGCAACGCGGCTACGTCCGCGAGTCATCGAAGCAGTTGAAGACGGGATTCCCGAACACCTCCCGTCCCCGGTCTTCACCAAAGGTCTCGTTCAGACCTATGCCCGCTACCTCGGGATCGATTCGCAGCCGTATCTCGAATTTTACCGGGCGGCGACCGAGATTCAGGTCGAGTTCAAGATTCGTCCGGAGTCGCCGCAGCTTCGGTATCGCGCCGAGCGCGTGCCTGGGGTTCTGGTTGGAGCGCTCCTGTCGATTCTTCTGCTCGCCCTCGGAGGGTATCTCTATCAGCAGTACGCGGCGTTCGTGTCTGGCGCTCCCCTGTCCGAGGCAGCCGTACCGGCTAGCGTCCGCGTCGTACCAACTCCCCTGCCGCCGGCCACCTTGACGCCCGAACGTCCTGCCCCGGCGGCGCCCCCGAAGACGACCCGGACTCCCGAGCCGGCGAATGTTCCTCCACCAACGCCAACTGCCTCGCTGCCGACCTCCACCCCGGTCGCCCCGTCGCCGACACCCACGCCACAGGGAGTACGGGTGTCGGCTCAGTTCAGTGGGCGGGTGTGGACTCAGGTCCAGGCCGACGGCAAGGTTGTCTTCAGCGGCATCTTAAACTCCGGGGATCAGCGCACCTGGACCGCGACCGACAACCTGATGCTCTGGGCTGGAAACGCCGGTCTCGTGACCGTCACCTACAACGGGAAGCCACTCGGTCGGTTGGGGTCGCCCGGCGAGGTCATGAAGGTAACCTGGACGGCCACCCATTGAGCGATCTACCACGGGGACGCTTCAGATCCGACGCAGGGTGATCCGAAATGAAGCGAAAATGAAGCAATAATGAACGAGCGCGCTAATTTTGTTCATTTGTTTGTAACACTTGTCGGTGTGGTTCGTTACTGTACTGCAGAGAAACCCGAGGCAACCTGATGGCTGCCCGAATTCGGAGGACGGGGTGAGAAACCTGCTCAAGGACGAACGGCGGCGCCTTTACTCGCGCCGAAGGACCACGGTTCTACCACGGAATCTCCCCGGCGGTCCCCAGGCAAGCGAGTTTTCCGCCGTGCTCCTGTCGAACAACCGCGACCGGGCGCTCGGCGTCTTACTTCAGGCGAACGCGGATGGCTGGGACATTCGTGACGTTGAAGAGGTGATCATCGCGCCGGCGGTTGGCCGGCTGGGAGAATTGTGGCTGCGGGGACGAATTGACGACGCGGCGTTCGACCGCATTGGCAACCTTGCCGAGACGGTCGAAGTCGCGTACCGGCGGCTGGCTTTTCAATCTGGCGGACGACTGGAAGTCGGTCGCGAGGTTGCTGCACGACCGCGCTAAGTTTCGCGGACTCGGTGAGGTGGCTGCCTGCTCGTCGTGGAGGTTTCGGACGTCGGAATGCCACGCCTGACGGTGCAAATCCGTCCCGGGGCCAAATCGAGCGCGGTTGTTGGCCGGGTCGGCGAGACTGTGAAGATCGCGATCGCGGCGCCACCGATTGAGGGGCGCGCCAACGACGCTCTGATCAAGTTTCTGGCCAACGACCTCGGACTTGCCCAGAGCCGGATTCACATCCTCCGGGGAACGTCATCGCGGCTGAAAACCTTGGACATCGATGCCGCCCCGGAGGTTCTACAGGAATGGCTCTCCCGGATCGCGCCGAGCTGACTAGAACCGGCTAAGACTTGACATAATAACCTGTTCTAGCAGTTGCAGAGCCACCATGGCAACGATCGGCGTAATGTCCATCATGCCCAGCCGGGGGACGACCCTGCGCAACGGTGCCAGGATCGGTTCGGTAATGTCGTCGAGCACGCGAATAATCGGACTGTCTTGTCCGATTGGGAACCACGAAATCAGCGCGCGAATCAGAATCGCGAAGATTAGTATATTGAACAGCAGCGGGATGAACGTAAACAAGAAAGGTCCCACTGAAATACCCTTTGAGCGGCTTCTCCACCGGAGAAACGGGAGACTGGAGACCCGATGGGCAATGCCTGCCACCCAGTTGACTTCCGATTGAAATTCTAGCAGATTCCGCGAAACTTTGCAGAATCGAATCAGGCGGTTAGTCTTTCGCCAAAGATCGCTCGGCCAACTCGGACGAGCGTCGCGCCCTCTTCAATCGCGATTGGGTAGTCCCCGCTCATGCCCATCGAGAGTTCCGGTAAGTCGGCGACGGGATTTTCGCACCGCAGCCGATCGCGCAGTTCGCGCAGCCGCCGGAAGTACGGTCGAGCTTCCTCCGGTGTGCTCACCTGCGGCGCCACGGTCATCAGCCCACGGATCTGCAGGCCGGCGAGGCCGAGCAGTTCAGGATAGACGTCCGGCAATTCGGCTGGACGGAAGCCATACTTGCTCGCCTCTTCACCAATGTTAACTTCCAGTAAGACTGGAAGTCGTTGACTGTACTCCCGAGCAAGTCGGTCAAGGGTTTGCGCCAGGCGAAGCGAATCGACGGATTCGATCGTCGCGAATTTCTCCACGGCGAGTCGCGCTTTGTTCGCTTGCAAATGTCCGATGAAGTGCCATTTAATCCGAGAACGCTCATCCGGCGTCGCCAGGTTCGCCACCTCAGCGATTTTTGGCAAGGCCTCCTGGACCCGATTCTCGCCGAATCGGGTCAGGCCGAGTTGGGCCGCGGCGTAGACCACCGCGGCCGGCACGGTCTTTGTCACGCCTACCAACTTGACGTCGGTTGGCTCGCGTCGGGCGCGCGCCGCCGCGGCGGAAATCGCGCTGCGAACACCAGCGATGCGCGCCGCGAGACCGGCTTCCGACGCCGTCAAGGGCGAGCTGATCAGGTCCATCTATTCTGCTTCCTTCAGGGCGACGACCGCGCCGAATCGTCCAGCACGGCCCGCCTGCGCTCGATGTGAAAAGAATTCTTCGGAATGACACGCCGTACACATCCCGGCCGTCGCGATCTGCCCCCGTGGCACGCCCGCTTCGATCAACTGGCGGCGATTCGCCTCCCCAAGGTCGACATGCCATTTCCCGTCGACTTCCCCGCCAAGGTCGGGTGCGAAACTCCAGCGCTCGGCAAAGGCGCGCTGGACATCGGGGCCGACCGGATAACAACACCGACCGATTGACGGTCCAATCGCCAAGTGGAGGTTCCGCGCGTCCGAACTAAATCGATCCGCGAGTTCTCGAACCAATGCTCCGGCGACCCCGTCAACCGTTCCACGCCACCCAGCGTGGGCGATCCCGACGACTCGGCGAATCGGGTCGACCGCCAGCAGTGGCACGCAGTCGGCAAAACGCAGAAAGAGACCCAGATTTGGGCGATCGGTGACCAGTCCGTCGGCGTCGCCCAGAGGGGTGCTCGCGTCTTCACCGGCATTCTCTTCCGTGGCGTAGGCGATTCGAGTGCCGTGCACCTGGGCGACCGAAACCACGCGTTCCGCGACCAGGCCCCAGGCACCGAAGACGCGCGCGCGGTTCTCGCGGACGTTCTCGGGTCGATCGCCAACGCTGTAGCTCAGGTTGAGGCTCGCGCAGCCGTCGACGCTGACCCCGCCGAGCCGGGTGCTGACCGCGGCGAGCGCGGTCCTTTCCAGGGAGGGAACGCCATACCAGACCAGATCGCCCTTCTGGTGGCGTTGAAGTTGACCAAACGGCCGTGTCATGGGCGGTTCACCTAACCGAGCATTTCGTGCCATACTTTGAGCGCCAGGGGCTACTCAAAGCTTATCCCGCCGCGCGCGCGGCGTCAAAGCGCGGGGACCGAACAAGGATGTCGAATGTCGGCTAGCCACGACGAGCGCGGGTTGCCGAGCGGACTGCGCGTCATCACCGCCGGTCCCGGCATGGTCGAAGTCGCGGGGGAAGCAATTCGCTTGACCCGGCCAGTGACGAGCTCGCGGATCTATGCTAACGCGCAAATCGGCGACCCGGGGAGGCTGGTACGCAACCCACCGCTCCGGGTTCGGCTGGATGCGCGTTTCAGTCACCCGGCCGCGGCCTTGCAGGGAACCGCCGGTTTTGGTGTCTGGAATGCCGCGCTGGGTCCGGGAATCGCTTTGCCGCGGCCGCCTCGCGCGGTGTGGTTCTTCGCGGGTGGGGCGGAGTTTGACGTCCCGCTGGCGCTCGACGTACCGGGGAACGGCTTCAAGGCGGCGACGCTCGACGCCCAGCGGGCCGTCGCCTTGGCCTTGCTCCCCAGCGCGCCTCTCGGGTTCCTGGTCATGCGTCATCCCGGGCTCTATCGCCGACTCTGGCCGCTGGCTCAGCGGGCGCTTCGCGTCGCGGAATCGCCGCTCCCTGATCTAGACATAACTAGATGGCACACCTACGACCTCCACTGGCTTCCCCACCGAGTGCGTTTATTGGTCGACGGGGACTCCGTGCTCGACGCGCCCGGTCCGGGCGGACCGCTCGCGTTCGTCGCCTGGATCGACAACGCCTACGCCGTGGCGACGCCCCGGGGGCGATTCTCCCTGGGCCGGGTTGCCGGCCGGGAGACGCAATGGCTGGAGATTGCCAACCTGCGGATTATCCCGGAATAAGAAAACGGTGCGGGGCCGGGGGGCCCGCACCGTGACGGAATGGCTTCCTGGAGAAGGATTGATTTCGGTTTGACTAGCAGGCCGAAAAGCCGCAAACGTAACACTTGCGGCAGCCTTCCTCGTAAACGAGCGCGATCTGACCACAGTTTGGACAAAAGTCCCCGGTCGTGCGGGCCGGAACCGCGGCGTGGCCGTTGCCACTCACGGTAGCGTGACCGTTGCCCTTGGCGTGGCTCACCATAACTTCGGTCGCCACCAGACCGACGTCCGGCTGGTGCGTCGCGAGATGCTCGATTAACACCTTCGCCACGGCGTCGGCAAGGCTACGAACGCGGGCGTTCCCAAAGCCGAGCGAGTTGCTCCCCCCGATACCGGAGAGTTGATCGATGACCGCCTCGGTGACGCTCCGCGAGGAAAGATCCGAGGGGACGCGTAGGCAGAGCGAGATCAGCCGACCAAGCGCCTCGGCATCGGCGGCGACGTCCGAACCGGCTCGTCCAACCGTGACGAATACCTCGCAGACGTTGCCTTCCAAATCGCTATTGATCGTGACGAAGGCCGTACCGACCGGCGTCGGCGCCCGATAGGTCGCGCCAGTCAGGACGTGCGGACGTGGGCGCAACTGCGGAACTTCGACGACTGGACGAGGTGCTTTCTCCTCTTTCTTTTCCTCCAGGTGCGTCAAAACGGCGTCTCGGGAACCGTCGCGGTAGTAGGTCACCCCTTTGCAGCCAAGCTGGTAAGCCTGCTGATAGAGGGTCTGGACCTGTTCAACGCTGTGGTGATTCGGCGCGTTCACCGTCTTGGAGATGCTCGAATCGGTGAAGTGCTGAATGAGAGCTTGAGCTCGAACGTGCTCTTCCGGCGTCAGATCGGCTGCCTTGACGAACCAATCAGGAGTCGGCTCGTCGGGGTGGCCGTTGCGCCATTCCTCATACATGGGGTGGTAAAGGATGTGTTCGCCGGTCCGATCCCGGCGGACCATGGCGAAGTCGAAGACCGGCTCGATACCGGAGCTGACGCCGGCCAGCAAGCTCGTCGTCCCGGTCGGAGCCTGGGTCAGGATCACTGCGTTGCGGATGCCGTGATCGCCGATTTTCTCCTGTAGCCGCCGCGGGAGCCTCTGGATGAAGGCACCTTGCAGGTACTTGTCGGCGTCGAACATCGGGAACGCGCCCTTCTCGGCGGCGATGTCGATCGACGCTTCGTAACCGGCGTCGCGAATCGTCGAATAGATGCGTTCAATCGCCCCCAGCGCTTCGTCGCTGCCGTAGCGGAGTTCGAGCGCCAGGAGAGCGTCCGCCAACCCCATGGTTCCCAGCCCGGTGCGTCGGGTCCCGAGTTGCGCCTGCTTGTTTTCTTCCAGGAAGTAGTCGTTCGCGTCGATCACGTCGTCCAGGAAGCGGATCGCGACCTTCGAAATCTCGGCAAGCGCGGGGTAGTCGAACTGGCCGTCTCGAACGAAGGCCGCCAGGTTGATCGCTCCCAGGTTGCAAACGCCGTATGGCGGCAGGCCCTGCTCGCCACAGGGATTCACGCAACGAATGTTCTCGTAGTACCAGGTATTGGATAGTTTGTTGTAGCGATCCATGAAGACCAGCCCGGGCTCGGCCGACGCCCAGGCGGATTCACAGATGAGGTTCCAGAGATGTCGCGCCTTGATTGTCTTCTGGATTTCTCCGGCCCAGATGAGGTTCCAATCGGAGTCCGCGGCGACCGCGTCCATGAAGTTGTCGGACACGCACACCGACAGATTCGCGTGCTCGATCATGCCCGCGCGTCGCTTAACCGTGATGAACTCTTCAATATCGGGGTGGTTATCGTCGAGCATGAGCATCAGTGCACCCCGACGGCTGCCTCCCTGCTGAATGACATCGCCGGTGGCGACGGAATAGAGCTGCGCCCAGGAACACGGCCCGGATGCCGTGCCGTTGACCGTTCGAATGTAGGATCCGCGCGGCCGAAGCGTGGAGAGATTGACGCCCACCCCGCCGCCGCGGGCCATAATTTCGGTCATCAACTTGAGGTTGTCTAGGATACCCCCGCGACTATCGTCCGGCGAGGGGATAACATAACAATTGTAGTAGGTGACCTTATGCCCGGTGCCGGCACCGGCCAGAATGCGTCCCCCGGGAACGAACTTGAAGTCCTCCATCGCCTCGTAAAAGCGATGCTCCCAGAGAGTCCGTTTGTCCGGCGCTTCCACCTCGGCGATGCCGCGAGCGACCCGTCGCCACATCTCTTCCGGATGGTGCTCGGTGGACGAACCGTCACGATCCTTCAAAGAGTAGCGATCCAGAAAGACCTTCTGGCGAATCCCTTCGAGGACCGTTCTTCTCGCTTGGAGAGAGGGCTGGGACTCTACGACGCTCACTCGCGCCTCCTTCTCATTACCGCGGACGTCAAGCTCAGACAGCACCGGTGAGATATCTACCGGCAGATCATGGTCCGGCCCCACAGCGAATGCCGCGCGACGCGGCCTGCCTCGTGGTATGCGAACTGATGTTCGCTATCTGCCTGATTGTACCACGCTAGGCTGCTTCTGTCACGTCGCCGGCCTCCACTAGCCGTGAGCCGTCACTCGCGTCCGAATCGTAACCAATTCCCCGCTGAGAGTATTGAACGAAACCCGTCAAAGGGGCGTTGAAGTCCGTGCCTCTCGCGTGAGAAGGGCATTGGATTTCGCTATCACCTCCCAATTTGAGCCGGACCATTGAGAGCTCGCGAGCTTGGCCTCTAGCAACCCGTCACAGCGGTCGCGGATGTCGGCTCGACCAACACACCCCTGGCGGTACTCAACCCATACTTTAGAGTACACCGTTTGACTGATTATCCAATAATAGCCACCCCTCAACCGCTCGTCAAGATAAGCTCATTATACGGTACGAGCATCCCCTACGAGTTTACGTCGCGGGAGCGCGATCAGCAGACCGGTGGCTGGACGGTACGTCCCACTTGGAATACCACCGTGGGGGAGGACAGTACAGGTACGATCAGTATGAGGCGGTATCAACCCAGTCCGCCAGTCCCAGGGTCGAATCGCGGCTGACCTCGTTCGATTGCGGGACGCCGTCCGCGCACTTGACGGCGCGAATGACTTGGGCTAGTCGAATGAAATTGGCAGTCATCGCCGAGCCACTGAGGTCTGTGGATAGCTGTTAGTACAATGACAGTAGCGGAGCGGTGTTACGGACTGAGCGTTGACTTCGCGGTACTCGTGTGACATACTGATCGTGGTATGCTTGTACCGCGAGTGTCTGGTGTACTGCCGGGAACTCCCGCGGCGCCCGATGCTTTGTTTTCGGTACGAATTTGGAGTCGCCCGGCTCGGAGGGTTTACGTGGAGAGTGCAATTGTCCGTCCGCCGTACGTGGCGTACGCGGCATTCGAGGCGCTACTCAAGCGCGCCGCCGCTGAGCCGATTCCCCCACGAATCGATAAGGCTTTACTGGCTCAGTGGGATATTGCCGCGGGGAACGAGTCGGCGATGCTGACCTCACTGCGGAGCCTGGGTCTCGTCGGCGACGACGGGACGCCCAGCGAAGATTACCGTGAACTCCGACTCAGCCCACCGCGACGCGTGCTCGCGCTGCGCCGGGCGATCGCTCGGGCCTATCCCGGTCTCGGTGATCGCGACGAGTTGCCGCTCGATCCCAACTGGCTCCGCGACTATTTGGTCGCCGACCGGGGACTCAGCGGCCAGATGGTCGATAAGGCGACGCGGTTCTATCGGCACCTTGTCGAGGCGGTCCGCGTCGCGCCGTCGCTCCCGGCTCCTTCAGTCAAGGAGCCGGGAGCGACGGCGCCGAGTGGGACAGGGAAGGCCGTCGTACCAACCGGGGAGGGCACGGTGCTTCCCGGTCGGGAAGGTGAGTTGCCGGTGGCGGGGACTGGTCGCAGGCGCGCGTCGCGCTTCCGACGCGCGGGCGGCGGCCAGGCTGACGTCATTCTGACCGTCCATGTCGACGTACCGTTCGGAGCGAGCGAAGAGGAGTTACGTGGCTTTTTTCAGCGGGTACGTCGCGCCTGGGCGGACGAGGGGTCTTCCGGCGCCGGGCGTTCGTCCGAGACGCTCCGCCGCCGCAGGATGTCGTAAAGGACGATTGAGCCGGCGACGGCGGCGTTAAGGGACTCGACGTGACCGCGCATTGGTAAGCGAACGAGCAGGTCGCAGGACTCCCGGACTAATCGACCGAGGCCTTTCCCTTCCGCCCCAACCACGAGAACCAGCGGCGAATCCACCGGAAAGCGGTCGTACAATTCCGGGCCAGTGTGGTCCAGACCGACAATCCAGTAGCCGCTCTCCTTCAGGGTGACCAGTGCTCGCGAGAGGTTCGTCACCCGGGCGATTGGTAGGTGGGCGACTGCGCCCGCCGACGACTTCTCAACGGCCGGGGTGACACCAACCGCCCGGTGGAGCGGGATCAGGATGCCGTCCGCGCCGACCGCGTCGGCGGAGCGCAGGAGAGTTCCGAAGTTCTGGGGGTCTTCGAGCGCGTCCAGGGCGACCAGGAGGGGAAACGCGGTTCCACGCGCGGCCGATTGGACGACATCGTCGAGCGTGGCGTAGGTAAACTCCTGGGCCTCGGCGAGGACACCCTGATGATTCGCTCCTTCGGCCAGGCGATCGAGTGCCCGTCGGTCAATCCAGGTGACGGTGACGCCGGAGGCCTGCGCGAGGCGCAGAATCTCGTCGACAATTCCGGTCGCTTTCGCCCCTTCGGCGAGGTACAGTCGATCAATCGACCGTCCCGCGCGGAGCGCCTCGAGAACCGGATGCCGTCCAAAGATCGCTGCCAAGCCACACCTCCGCGCTAACCGGCTAACGCCTTGACCACTCGCCAGGTTGTGCCTTCAGCCCGGTCCTCCACGGCGATGCCCAGGTTCGTCAAGTCGCCGCGGATTCGGTCGGCGAGCGCAAACTGCTTGCTGGCGCGCAGCTCGCGGCGAATCTCCAGGAGTAAGTCCACGAAGGGCTTCGCGGCCAGATTCTCCTTGGGTTCCTCGAGACGCAGGCCGAGTACTCCCGCGAGTTGCAGAAGCGTTTTCTGTGCCGCCACGAGGCCGGAGGCTGGGCTGCCGGCGTCGCGGGCGCGATTGATCTCGCGCGCCAGGTCGTGCAGTTGACTGATCGCCGCGGCGGTGTTGAAGTCGTCTTCCATGACTTCCACGAAGCGGCGATACGCTCCCTCACGCGCGCTGGCAAGTTCGGCGGGTTCGTTGGCCGATTCGCCAGTCGGCGCCGGGGTCACCGCGGCGCGTAAGCGGGCAACGGCCTTCTCGGCCCCGGTCACGCCTTCCGAGCTATAGCTCAAGGGACTTCGATAGTGGGAGGTGAGAATAAATAGCCGGATCGCGTCCGGGCTGAACTCGTCGAGCGCCTCTTTGATCGTCACCAGATTTCCCAGCGACTTCGACATCTTTTCGCCGCCAAGTTGGAGCAGTCCGTTGTGCATCCAATAACGAGCGAAGGGAACCTGGCCGGTAGCCGACTCCGATTGGGCGATCTCGTTTTCATGGTGCGGAAAGATCAGATCCGCGCCTCCGCCGTGGATGTCGATCTGCGGTCCGAGTTGGTGCAGAACGATTGCCGAGCACTCGATGTGCCAACCCGGGCGACCCGGTCCCCAGGGACTTTCCCAGCTTGGCTCGCCGGGCTTCGCCGACTTCCACAGAGCGAAGTCCATCGGCGTTTCCTTGCGCTGATCGACTTCCACCCGCGCGCCGGCTTCCAGGTCGTCGAGCGAGCGTCGCGAGAGCTTTCCGTAGTCTTCATCGTGGGTGACTCGGAAGAACACGTCGCCGTCCACCGCGTAGGCGCTACCCTTTTCGATGAGTTCCTCGATGATTCGGATGATCTCGGCCATTTCGCTGGTCGCGCGAACGAACGCGGTGGCCGGCTTGACGTTGAGCGCGGCCATGTCCGCGTAGAACTCACCGATGAAGCGATCCGCGAGGTCGCGGGCCGGAATCCCCAGGCGATTCGCTCGGTCGATGATTTTGTCGTCCACGTCGGTAAAGTTCTGGACGTAGGTCACGTCAAATTCGCGAAACTCGAGAAAGCGGCGGATCATATCGAACGAAATCGCGGACATGGCGTGACCCACGTGCGACTGGCTGTATGGCGTTACGCCGCAGACGTACATCTTGACCTTGCCCGGCTCAATCGTGGTGAACTCTTCTTTTTGGCCGGTCAGGGTGTTCGTTACCTTCAAAAGTTCCTCCAAGTCAACTAGAGCAGATAAGGAAAGTTCGGTTGGGTAGCTCGCCGAGTGCTAGTTATCGGCCGAGCAACTCGCGCACTCTGACCGAGACCGCTTTCCAGCAAATGGGGCCAATCCCTCGCGCGCGCGGATTTGACGCTCCAGGTATTCGATTCGCAGGGTGAGTTCTTGCACCTGCCGCTGCAGCGCCGCGATCATATCAAGTTCCGGGTCTGGCAGATGTTCCACGCGTCGAGTAGAGCCGTCGGGTTCGTGATACGCAACGACCTTGGCTGGTACGCCAACCGCGGTCGTGTTCGCGGGCACGTCCGCGAGGACTACCGCGCCCGCGCCAATTTTCGCGCCGTCCCCGACGTTCACCGCGCCGAGGATCTTTGCTCCTACGCCAACCATCACCCGGTTTCCCAGAGTCGGATGGCGTTTACCGCGCTCCTTGCCAGTGCCCCCGAGAGTCACTCCCTGGTACAGTGTGACGTCGCGACCGATTTCGCTGGTCTCGCCAATGACCACGCCCATGCCGTGATCGATGAAGAATCCCGGACCAATCCGCGCCGCGGGGTGAATCTCGATGCCAGTCGCCCAACGCGCGAAGTGTGAGATGACTCGGGGCAACACCGGTAGTCCCTGGCGGTTCAGGCGATTGGCGACCCGATGCAGCAGAATCGCGTGGAGTCCGGGATACGTCAGTAAGACTTCCAAGAGATTGGTCGCGGCGGGATCTCGCTCGAAAACCGCCCGCACGTCCTCGCGGATCGACATCACTCACCTCACAGTTGGCGTCACAACGTCATCACACGTGCCAGAACGGGGCATCACCAATCGTGACGCCCCTAACGACACGCGCAGGTGAGAGGGAAGAGTGTTCCGATCCTACGCACCAACGTCGCTCCCATTTCGGGGATGATTGCTTCGCGGCAGAATCTCCGCAACCGCGAAAGCGGCGATACCTTCGCCCCGTCCGATGAATCCAAGCCCTTCGTTCGTCGTCGCCTTAACGCTGACGTGTCCTGGGCCGATGCCGGTCGCCTCGCCGAGATGCTCGCGCATTTCCCTCGCGCGGGGAAGGATTTTGGGATGCTCCGCGATGATCGTGACGTCCAAGTTGCCTACGGTCCAGCCGTGCGCGGCCAGCAGTCCAACAACCTCGCCCAGTAATTCTATACTGTTTGCGTTGGCGAAGCGTGGATTGTCGGGCGGGAAGTGCTGACCGATATCGCCGAGCGCGGCCGCGCCCAGCAGCGCGTCCATGATCGCGTGCGTCGCGACGTCGGCGTCGGAGTGTCCGACCAGACCCACCGCCGAAGTAAACTCCACTCCGCCCAGGACAAGTCGGCGACCGGGCGCGAGTCGGTGGACGTCGTAACCGATCCCCACCGCCATCAACCAGTTCCTCCCCGTCGGGTTCGGGCAATCGCCCGGGCAAGGGCCAGGTCTTCGGGGGTCGTTATCTTAAGATTCTCGTACGACCCCGGATAGATCGCCACCGGCTGGCCGGCGCGCTCGAAGAGTTCCGCGTCGTCGGTCACGTCGGCTCCGGCGTTGTGCCGGTAGGCGTCCACCAGCAACGGATAGGAAAAGATCTGGGGGGTTTGCGCTGCCCAGAGACGAGTCCGGGGCGGGGTGCGCTCGACCAATTGCCCCTCGCCAACGACCTTAATGGTGTCCTTCACCGGCACAGCCGCGACCGCGCCGCCAACGTCCCGGGCGGTCGCGAATCCAACTTCGACCATTTCTGGGGTGAGAAAGGGCCGCGCTCCGTCGTGAATCGCTACCCAGGCTGCCCCGACGCTCGCTTCGATCCCTCGCCAAACACTGTCCTGGCGTCTAGCGCCGCCGGTGAGAACCACGGAAACCTTGTCCAGACCCAATCGCTTCACCAAATCCTGGCCTCGGGAAAGATTCTCCTCGCTGAGAACGAGGGCGATCGACCGGACACAGGGCGTCGCCTCCAGAGCCAACAACGACCACCCGAGAACCGGCTGGCCGTCGAGGGGAACGAACAGTTTGTCCGCGCCGAAACGTCGGCTGGTGCCCGCGGCAACCACGACCGCGGCGAGCGAGGATGCAACCGCGTTCACGACGACGCGCTGCTCTCTTTCAAGTTCTCGCGCTGGCTGTCGCGGGTCTGGGCAAAGATCATGCGGCCCGCCGCGGTCTGGAAAACTCGCGTGACGACGACGCCGATGTCGCTGTCCAGATAGCGTCGCCCTCCATCCACCACGACCATGGTGCCATCGTCCAAGTACGCGACCCCCTGGCCTGGTTCCTTCCCTTCCTGGATCACGCGAACGTTCAGTTCTTCGCCAGGAAGGACAGCGGTCTTGACCGCGTTGGCGAGCTCGTTGACGTTAAGGACGCGAACGCCTTGTACCGCCGCCACCCGATTGAGATTGTAGTCGTTGGTGATGATCCCGCACTGGAGCTGTCTCGCCAGGTTGACCAGCTTCGCGTCGACGCCGTCGCCCTCGGCATCGCCATCATAAATCCTGACCGGGATTCCAGCAATCTTTTTCAAGCGGTCGAGCAGTTCCAGGCCCCGACGACCGCGGCCCCGGCGCATCGGGTCCGCGGAATCGGCGATTCGCTGGAGTTCCCGCAAGACGAAGCGAGGGACCAGTACCGGACCGTCTAGAAATCCCACTCGGCCGATGTCGACGATTCTCCCGTCGATGATCGCGCTGGTGTCCAGTAAGACGCCATTGCCGCGTTCGCGGCTGACGCTATCCTTTGATAGGTGGGGGAGGATGCCGAGTACACCGAAGATCTCTTCACGGCGGGCGAACGCGATGGTGATGCCGAGGTACGACAGGAATAGGCAACCGGCAAACGGAAGTACTTCCCCGAGTATACCCGGTAGGTGCGAAAGGGGTACGGCGAGCAATGCCGAAAGCACCAGACTGACCAGGAGCCCGGCGACGGCCGCGAGCAGTTCGACGAAGGGAACCCGCCGGGCGTGTTCCACCAGATAGCGAGCTGGCCGGGTCGTGAGATACGGCGTCACCGCCGCACCAAGCGCTAGCCCGATGACTGCTCCGATGGCCTCGGTTGGCAGCCAGTCAGCAACGCGAACCGGGACTTGAAGATCCGAGCCCAGGCGCCAGCCGGAAGCCGCAAAGATCAGCGCTCCGACGAGACGAAAGGCAAATTCGGGCTTCATCGAGCGTCCTTCCGTGGTTCAAGGCTCGACCCAGCGCGGCAAACGCCGGGGGACCGATCGTCTCGGATGATTGGGCATACGGCAATCGCTTCGACTTTAGCATGGGGAACACAGGTTGTAAAGCCGGGTTACCCGGCAATTGCTCGATCGAAAGAGTGTTAAGCAGAGGCATTTTCCCACACTCGGCCGAGGGCCTCGGCGAGGGTGTCGGCCGTTATCAGGTCGAGACCGAATCGGTCGAGAGTTTTCTCGCGCGCGGCCGCCCGCGGCAGTAGGCAGCGGCGAAATCCCAGATTAGCGGCTTCGGCGAGACGACGCTCGACTTCGCGTACCCGCCGGAGTTCGCCGGAGAGACCAATCTCGCCGACGATCGCGAGCTTGGGGTCCACCGGTAACTCGCGAAAGCTCGACGCTATGGCGACCGCGACCGCCAGGTCCGCGGCCGGCTCGCCAATCTTTACCCCGCCCACCACGTTGACATAAATGTCCTGATTCGCAAGTCCGAGGCCCACCCGCTTCGCGAGGACCGCGGTAAGCATGAGCAACCGGCCGAGGTCGATTCCCGTCGCGGTGCGCCGGGGGATGCCAAAGTTCGTCGTGCTGGTCAGCGCTTGCACTTCAACCAGGAGCGGTCGGGTTCCTTCGAGGGTGATCGCGACTGCCGAACCGTCGGCGTTCGCCGGTAATTCTTCAAGCAGGACTTCCGACGGATTGGTGACCTCGGCAAGGCCCTCGCCACGCATCTCAAAGACCCCGACTTCGTTCGTGGAACCGAAGCGATTCTTCACCGCCCGGAGGATTCGAAACGACTGGTAGCGTTCGCCCTCGAGATAGAGCACGGTATCGACGATGTGCTCCAAGACCCGGGGACCGGCGATTGCCCCCTCCTTGGTGACGTGTCCGACCAGAAAGATCGGTCGCTTCGTGGCTTTCGCGTGTCGCAGGAGAGTGAGCGCGCACTCTTTAACCTGGGTAACCGATCCGGCGGCCGAGGGAACGCTGCTGAGGAACATGGTCTGGATGGAGTCGATGACGACTGCTGACGGATCGAGAACGTCGATCTGGCCCATGACTTCGTCCAGGCTTGTTTCGGACAGGACGAGCAGGCGTTCTGGGGTCAAACTCAGTCGGTCGGCCCGCAGCTTGATTTGCTCCGCCGACTCTTCCCCGGAGACGTAAAGGACTGGACCGTGGCGCGCGGCAAGCTCGGACGAAACCTGCAACAGGAGCGTCGACTTACCGATCCCCGGATCGCCCCCGAGCAAGACGACCGAGCCCGGTACGATTCCGCCGCCCAGGGCACGATTAAATTCGCTACCCGAAATTACCAGCCGCTCGACGCCACGTCCCTTCAAACTGGCCAGGCTGACCGCGGCGCTCTTGGTCCCACTCCAGGCGCGCGAACCAGTTGCCGGCGTCTCTTCGACGGCTTCGACGAGGGAATTCCAGGCTCCGCACTCGGAGCACCGGCCTTCCCAGCGCAGGCTCTGCGCTGAGCACTGCTGGCAAATATAGATGATCTTTGTCTTGTTTTTCGGAGGCACCGGACTCTCCCGTTCAAGAGTCGAGAATCAAAGAAGGCGGGAGGAAATGCTCCTCCCGCCTTCGAAGGTCCGCGCACGAGTTTGGTTAGACGCCGACGAGGCTCTCTGCTTCGAGCGCGAGTTCCTCGCCGGAGATCTTCGCCACGATGGTTTGACCCGGAGCGAATTTGCCTTGGAGCACGCCCTCGGCCAGCGGATCTTCGAGAAGGTTCTGGATGACCCGCTTCAGCGGCCGGGCGCCGAAGGTCGGATCCCAGCCTTTGAGCGCCATGAAGTCCTTGACCTCGTCGCTGAGCTCCAATTTGAGCTGCTGCTCGGAAAGCTGAACCCGTACCCGGGTCAACTGAATGTCGACGATTTGTCGAATCTCCGGTCGGGTCAACTGATGGAAGACCACCGTCGCGTCAAGTCGGTTTAAGAACTCGGGTCGGAACGCCTTTTTCAGTTCGTTCGTCACCTTGTCCTTGAGCTTCTTGTACTCGTCGGCCTCGGTCTTCTCATCATCCTGCTTGATCGCGAACCCGAGAGTCGTATCCCGCCGCAGTAGGTCCGACCCAACGTTTGAGGTCATCACGATGATCGTGTTCCGGAAGTCAACCTTGCGGCCCTTCGCGTCTGTCAGGCGACCTTCGTCCATGATCTGCAGGAGCATGTTGAAAACTTCGGGGTGCGCCTTTTCGATCTCGTCCAGCAGGACGACCGAGTAAGACTTGCGACGAACCGCCTCGGTGAGTTGGCCGCCCTCCTCGTAGCCGACGTAGCCGGGAGGCGCACCCACCAGACGCGCCACCGAGTGCCGTTCCATGAACTCCGACATGTCGATCTTGATCATGTTCTCTTCGGAGCCAAAGAGGAACTCGGCCAGCGCCCGCGCCAGTTCGGTCTTGCCAACGCCAGTCGGTCCGAGGAAGATGAACGAACCAATTGGCCGTTTCGGATCTTTCAAGCCGGCGCGTGCCCGGCGGACCGCCTTGGCGATCGTCTGGATCGCCTCGTCCTGACCGATCACGCGCTTGTGGACAATGTCTTCCATCTGCAGAAGCCGCTGCGACTCTTCCATCGCCAGGCGCTTGACCGGGATACCGGTCCACATCGCCACGACCTCGGCGATGTGCTCATCGGTCACCTTGGGCCGTTCGACGGTCTGGTTTTCCTGAAGGCCCATCTCGATCTTGTCGATCTTATCGCGTAGTTTCATCTCCCGATCGCGGAGTTCGGCGGCCAACTCGTATTGCTGGCTGGTGATTGCCGATTCCTTTTCGCTCTGTACGGCTTCCAGTCCCCGCATTGCTTCTTTGAGGAGGGGCGGAGTCGCCGAGCGCTGCAGCCGGACCCGCGAGGCCGCCTCATCGACGAGGTCAATGGCCTTGTCGGGGAGGAACCGGTCCGGAATGTACCGCGCGGCGAGCGTCGCCGCGGCTCGAAGGGCCTCGTCGGTAATTTCCAGGCGATGGTGCTGCTCGTAGCGCTCCTTAATCCCGCGAAGGATCTCGATCGCTTCTTCCACCGTCGGCTCGTCAACCTGAACCGGTTGGAAGCGCCGCTCCAGCGCCGCGTCCCGCTCGATGTACTTGCGGTACTCGTCGAGGGTCGTCGCGCCGATGCACTGTAATTCACCTCGGGCAAGCGACGGCTTCAGAATATTCGCGGCATCGACCGCGCCCTCCGCCGCGCCGGCGCCGACGAGCGTGTGCAACTCGTCGATAAACATAATGCAGTTACCGGCGTTGCGCACTTCCTCAATGATTTTTTTGAGTCGCTCTTCGAACTCGCCGCGGTATTTCGTTCCGGCGACGAGCGATCCAATGTCTAGAGTTAGCAAGCGCTTGCCGAGGAGCGTCTCCGGCACGTCGCCGTTGATGATCCGCTGGGCGAGTCCTTCGACGATCGCGGTTTTCCCGACGCCGGGCTCGCCGATGAGAGCGGGATTATTCTTGGTGCGCCGACTCAAGATTTGCACGACCCGTTCGATTTCTTTCGAACGACCAATCACCGGGTCGAGTTTGCCGGTGCGAGCCGCCGCGGTGAGGTCCAGCCCCATCTGGTCGATAGTTGGGGTTCGCGTCGTTTGGCGCGACTCGTGTTGGGAGTAGGTTGAGCTCTGGCTCAGGACATGGATGACCTGCGCCCGGACCTTATCCAGGCTGACGCCGAGGCTCTCCAGCACGCCAGCGGCGATGCCTTCGCCCTCGCGCACCAGTCCCAGCAAAAGATGTTCGGTTCCAATGTAGTGATGATTGAGCCGGCGGGCCTCGTCGACCGCGAGTTCGATCACCTTCTTCGCGCGCGGGGTGAGGCCGATTTCGCCCATCACCATGCGATCGCCGCGTCCGATGATAAACTCGACTGCCGAACGCACCTTGTTCAGCTCAACTCCCATATTGGCGAGCACCTTCGCGGCGACGCCATCGCCCTCCCGGACGAGGCCCAGCAGTAAGTGTTCGGTGCCAATATAGTTATGATTGAACCGTTGGGCTTCTTCTTGCGCTAAAGTGAGTACCTTGCGCGCTCGTTCTGTGAACTTATCAAATCTGTCCGCCACGACAGCTCCCCTCTAGGTAAAGAGCGGCTCGCCGCTCGCGACTCACCGTCTTTTTCGATTTAACCGATAGCAATGACCGGCCGGCGATTTTAGCCCGCCACGTCGGCCGCGTCTGGCTGGTCTACCTGACGCAAGCTCAATCCAATCCGACGCCGTTCCGGCTCAACCCGGAGTACCCGCACCGTGACTTCGTCACCTTCTTGCAGGACGTTCCGGGGATGGGCCACCCGCCGATCGCTCAGTTCGCTAACGTGAATCAGCCCCTCAATGCCGTCGTCCAGGCGTATGAAAGCTCCAAAATCGACCAATCGCGCGACGCGACCAGTGACCAGGGAACCAACCGGGTATCGTTCCGCCGCGGTTAGCCAGGGTTCGGGCTGGGTGCGCCGAATGCTTAGCGCAACCTTTTGACGCTCTTGATCAATCGAAATGACCTTGACCGTGACCTCCTCGCCCACACTGACCACCTCGGAGGGGTGGGCCACTTGCCGCCAAGCTAGTTCCGAGAGGTGGACTAGCCCGTCAGCGCCGCCCAGGTCCACGAATGCTCCGAAGTCGGTTACGCTCGTGACTCGGCCACGTCGAATGTCACCCTCTTTGAGTTCGGCGACGAGTCGTTCTTTTCGTTGACTTCGCAAGTCTTGCACCGCAAGTCGCTCGGACAGAATCAGCCGATTCCGCTTGCGATTGACTTCCACGACCTTCGCCGAGATTGTCTGGCCAACTAACGTGCTGAGCAGTTGCTCCAACTCCGGTCCGGCCGGTACGCCGGCGATGCGCACGCTAGAGATCTGCCCTGCCGGGACGAATCCCCGCAATCCTTCGAAGTCAACGACCAGGCCGCCACGGTTTACCTCGAGAACCTTGACCTCGAAGACTGTTCCGGCTTCAAAGGCTGCCTGCGCTTGATCCCAACCGCGCTCGGCCCGCGCGCGCGTTACCGAAAGGAGCGCGTGCTCGGTTCGCCCTTCGGGTTCGACGACGCTGACGTGAATCGCGTCGCCAACCTTCATTCGGTTGGTGTCAACGAATTGCTGGACCTCGACGAACGGGATCAAACCTTCGGACTTCGTCCCGATATCCACCAGGACGTAGTCGCGATCGATCGATACGACCGTCCCCTTGATGACCTCACCTCGATGGACCGTCCGGTACTCTTGCTCAGATAGCGCGAGAAGGTGGGCCATATCGTCGGTGAGGTTCGCCGAGGAGTCCGTATCGGCCGGAGCGTGAGCGCCCGTCGCCGTTGACGCGGCGTTTCCCACTTCGACCTCAGAAATCGTGTCGCGCGCGTGGGTATCGCTCGGCTCCATATTCGCCCCTTTGCCTTGGGCGCTTTCGACGCGGGACCGCGCGTCGGTAAAGCTAATCCTTAGCGATGCCATTATACCAAAGCAGCGGGGTGGCTGACAAGAAACGGGTTGCGCGCGGCGCGTCACTCAAGTACAATCTCTCGGGCCGCGCTCGCCCGTCTTGCCAGGCATGATACCTGCACTCGGGATAAGGAACACGCCGACCTCCCTCGGAACAGTCTGACAACACCTCTCGGGCGAGAATTGACGAGACCAGGACTAGCATGATTCATCCTCCGCACCAGCCGACGCCCGCACCCGAGGCCGTCACCGGCGATTCGATTGGACCAGCGATCGTCGCTCGCGACGACGCCTGTCGAATTCGTGACCGGTGGCGAGAACAAGGCGAGAAGGTCGTCCTGACCAATGGTTGCTTCGATCTCGTACACGTCGGGCACCTGCGTTACCTCCAAGCGGCCCGTCGTTTCGGTCGCTTGATCGTTGGTTTGAATTCCGATGCGTCGGTGCGTCGACTTAAAGGCGACACCCGTCCGATCATTGGCGAGCGGGAGCGCGCCGAATTGCTGGCCGGATTGCGCTGCGTCGATCTCGTAACGATCTTTGACGAATCAGATGCCGTTGCCTTGCTTATGGCCGTCCGACCAAACGTCTACGTCAAAGGTGCCGACTACGCTCCGGGCGGTCGGCCGTTACCGGAGGCCGAGGCCGCCGCGCGCCTGGGCACGCGGGTCGAGATTGTCGAGCTGATACCGGGACATTCCACCAGCGCGCTGGTTGAGGCGATCCATCGCGGCAAGGCCGCCGCGTGACTCGATCGAACATCCTGGGCGCCGCGGGACTTCTCTTCGTCGGTAACCTGATGAGCCGCATTCTCGGTCTCGTTCGCGAGCAAGTAATCGCGGCGCTCTTCGGCGAGCAAGCCGTGACCTCGGCTTACACGACCGCGGCTACTGTCCCGACAATGTTCTACGACTTGGTGATCGGTGGCGCGGTGAGCGCCGCCCTGGTACCGGTCCTCAGCGGATATTGCGACTCCGACGACGACGATCTGGGGCGGATTGTTGGTACCCTGCTTGTTGGCGCGGCGGTTCTCCTGGCCATCCTCGTAGCCATCCTCTTCCTGATGGCCAAGCAACTAACGATCTTGCTCAACGCGACCGACCCGCGCGTCGAACCGCTGGCGATTCAACTCGTGCAGATAGTGGTTCCCGCGCTTTTCTTCCTGGGAATCGCTGGCGTGGTTGGCGCGGTCTGTTACGCGCGGCAGCAATTTATCTACCCGGCGTTTTCAACCGCCCTCTTTAATTTTGGCATTATCTCCAGCGCGCTCTTGCTCCATCACTCTCTCGGGGTCGCGTCGCTCGCCGTCGGGGTAGTGGTCGGAGCGATGCTTCAGGTGGTCAGCTTGCTGCCCGGTTTGCGCGGCATCGGTCTGCGACTCGCCTTCGATCCGGGCCATCCGGCGGTTCGGCGGATGCTGTCACTCTACGGACCGGTCGCCGCGGGACTGGTCATCAGCGAAATCGGGGTCTTGCTCGACCGCAACCTCGCCTGGCGGACAGGGCTGGACAGCGTCGCGGTGATGCGCTTCGCGACCACGGTCGTTCAACTACCGCTCGGCCTGGTGGCAACCGTGACCTCACTCGCCGCCTTACCAATCCTCGCCCGACTCGCCGACAATCGCGAGGAGTTTCTTCGAACGCTGTCCGGCGGGATGCGTTTGGCGCTGCTGGCCATCGCGCCCCTGGCGGCGTTTCTCATCGTCTGTGTCGATCCGGTGATTCGCTTGACCTATCAACGCGGACTCTTCGACGCCCACGCGACCGCCGCCACGGTGAACGCGTTCCTGCTGTACGCTCCCCAGTTGCCGTTCGTGGCAGTCGACCAATTGCTCGTCTACGCGTTCTACGCGCGCAAGAATACCCTGATTCCCATGCTCGTTGGCCTTGGTGGGGTAGGCGTCTACCTGGTCAGCGCTCTCACCTTGATCGGACCTTTTCATCTGGGGGTGAGCGGACTAATCCTCGCGAACACTTTACAGAATAGTTTGCACGCGGTGGCGCTCTGGATTCTCTTCAATCGCCTGGTCGGATCGCTGACAACGTATGGGCTGCCGGGGACGGTCGGCCGGGCGATCCTGGCTAGTTCGGCCGCGGCGGCGGTAGGGTTTGCCTACGTCCGGCTGCTGCCTGAACCGAGCCACCTGGTGACCCTTTTCCTTTATGTATGCGTCGCGGGCCTACTGGTCGTTGGGACGTATCTACTTGGGTTGCTGTTGCTGGGCGTGGAAGAAGTCACCGCGGTGCCCCGCGTCGTCCGAACCCGGCTGCGCGCGCGATTCGCGTAAGGCTGCCGCCCCCCCAAGCCGGGACCCAGCCGGTGAATCGGCGTCAGCGAGAGAATCCCTGGCGAGTCCAAAACCCACCGCGCCGAACCGGAATCGGAGCGGTGGGAAACGCGTAGGTGGCGCGTCCTGAACACGGATGAATGCCGCTGTCGTCGTTACCAGAGGTCGCGGAACTCGCTGGCGACCGGGGGAGTGACCCCGGCGGGGCGGAGGCGCCGAACCAGTGCTTTGATCTCTTCAACGAACTCGCCCTCGTCGTGGCCGAAGGTTGTCAGGTAGGCCTGGAGAGACGCGCGAATCAGCCAGAGTTCGCGATCGGAAAGTTGGACGGTCTGCGGTTCAGCCTCGTTGACCAGTTGCTCAGTCATCAGTGTTCTCCCTCGCACGACCCATTTGCCCGAGTCGGTCCGTACGGGACATCAGAATATTACAACAAAATCGTAACTCGGGTGCGTTGACATTTCGGTTTCCGATCGTAAACGGTGCGTAAACGACCACTCTGGCAAACCACCCCGGAACCGATCCTGCACTGGTCGCGGAAATCCGCCTGAGCGGAGTATTTCGTGTCGCGGACCGAGGGATAACCCTTGACGACAGCATTTCCCCGCGTGGTCGGCACGGCGACGGCCGCGCCTGCTCCCACGATTGGACCGGAAGAAACGAAGCGCGCCATCCGGCGGATCTTTGGGAAAGTTCATCCTGACCAGCGACGTGCCGACCGCATGATCGACCACACCGGAATCGCGGAGCGCCACCTCACCCTTCCGGTTGAGGAGTTACTGGTGGACCGCTCGCTGAGCGCCACTCAGGAGATTTACCGAGAAACCGTCCGAGAGTTGGGTCGCGAGGTTGCCGACGAGGCGCTGCGGGTCGCCGGACTGACCCCGGCCGACGTCGACTGTATTGTCGCGGTGTCGTGTACCGGCTACATGATTCCGTCGCTGGACGTATACCTGGTCAGCGATCTTGGGATGCGGCCAAATGTTCGGCGGTTGCCGATTACCGAACTTGGTTGCGGCGGTGGCACGGCAGGTCTGGCGGTGGCGTCGGACTTCGTTCGAGCCCACCCGGGCACGGTCGTTTTACTGGTGTCGGTCGAACTGTGCTCGCTGACCTTTCAACCGCGGGATACGTCACCGCAAAACCTCGTCGCCGCGATGCTCTTCGGCGACGCCGCGGCCGCGGCGGTTGTGACCGACCGAGCCTTGCGGGCTGGCCCGACCCTGCAAGTCGCGAAGTCCCACCTTTTTCCCAACACCCGTACGTATATGGGATTCGATCTCAAGGAGAGCGGGTTGCATCTCGTGATGTCGTCCGAAGTGCCGGAGATGGTTCGCAAGCACTTCTGGGTGCTGCAAGACCAGTTTCTTCGCGAGAACAACCTGGCTTCCGGATCGCTCGATTACTACGTCCTCCACCCGGGTGGAGCGAAGATTCTTCGCTATCTCGCCGAATACGGTCGGGTTCCCGAGCGCTGGCTCGCGCCCTCCGCGGAGATCCTGCGGCGATACGGGAACGTGTCGTCGACGACGGTGCTGCTCGTCCTTGACGACGTCATTCGTCGATGCCCGCCCCAGCCGGGAGCGCGGGGATTGCTGGCAAGTCTGGGCCCTGGCTTCTGTGCCGAGATGCTTTTGCTGGGTTGGGAAGACGCGAACGCGAATGACGAGGGATACCCCGATTCCGAGGCGGCAGCAGGATCTCTCGGTTGATTCCGCTCATCGACGGTCTGCTTGGCGATCGCGCGACCGGCCACGAATGGATCGACGACAACGACACTGTCTCGGACCTCCTGGCAAGAAATCTAGCGGAGATTCGTCGAATCAACCGCTGGCTAGGCGGCTACGCCTTGTCTTTACGAGCGCTCGATACTCTCGTCGCCGATCAGCAATCGCGGCGGGACGAGTTGAAGGTCCTCGACGTGGGGACCGGAAGTGCTGACTTTCCCGAGGCGTTCGACAAGTGGTTTGCCGCGCGCGGGTTGCGTGGTCGCGTCATCGCAGTAGACCTGAGCGTTCCGGTGCTCGAACTCGCCGCTCGTCGTCTCAGGCGCTCCCCACTCCAAAACTCTCTCGCGGTAGCCGATGGCCTTGCCTTACCATTTGCCGACCGCGCGTTCGACGTGGCACATTGTTCGTTCCTGCTGCACCACCTGGAGCCAGACGCGGCGGTTGATCTGCTACGCGAAATGGCGCGGGTCGCCAGTCGGGCGATCGTCGTGAACGATTTGACGCGCGGCATCACGGGATATCTGGGTTCACTGGTCGCCTGTCGCTTGCTCTCGACAAATCCACTGACCCGCCACGATGGACCACTCTCTGTCCTACGGGCGTATACGCGGAGCGAACTTCTCGACCTGGCGCGGAACGCCCACCTCGGGCGCGTTCGAATTCGCGGTTGCCTTGGTTACCGCATGACGATGACCGCCGACGTAAGGTAATCTGGCGGACCGGACCAGCGCTCCGCTAAGCCGCTGCCGGCTGCTCTGGGAGCCGACAGCCGTTCCTTAGGGCTTAGCCTCCCGCGATTTTGATCTTGTAGCCGAGCTCGGTCAACTTGGCGGCCAGGCGCTCGCGCAGGTCGCCCTGAATTTCGATGACGCCGTCAGAAACGCCGCCCCCGCAGCCGCAGAAGCGCTTCAGGGTTGTCGCGAGGCGTTCCAGGTCGGTGCTGGTGCCGCGGACCCCGGTGATGAGAGTAACCGTCTTTCCGCCGCGGCCCTTCCGGTCGCGGTGCAAGCGCACGATGCCGTCGGCGGGTACGCCTGGCTGGCGCGCCGGCGACCCGACGCGTCCGCGCGGGCGACAGGTGCAGGCATCGCGGTGCAACCCGCACGACGGACAATACCCCAAGCCTCCACCGTCAGTTGAGTAAACCAGTCGAGAGTTGTTCATAGCCAGTATTGTACGGCAATCTTGGGGCGCCGCGGACAAGAGCCGTCGAACAACAAACAAAAAAACCCTTGATTTCTCAAGGGTCCTGGTGCCGAAGGCGGGGGTCGAACCCGCACGAGGGGTTAACCTCAACGGTTTTTGAGACCGTCGCGTCTGCCGATTCCGCCACTTCGGCTGGAAAGAGTGTTGCGATTGGGGAAGGCAAGGGAACGATAACGACTTCCGGAGGCGACGGGCGGGTTCGAACCGCCGATGGGGGTTTTGCAGACCCCTGCCTTAACCACTTGGCCACGTCGCCGGGGAGCGGAAGACGGGATTCGGACCCGCGACCTTCTCCTTGGCAAGGAGATGTGCTACCACTGCACCACTTCCGCGTAACTACTGGTGCGGGTGAGAGGACTCGAACCTCCACGGGAGTTGGCTCCCAACAGCCCCTCAAGCTGGCGCGTCTACCTAATTCCGCCACACCCGCACGAGATGGTACCCGTGCTCACCGGTACCTGTATTCTAGTTGAAACCGCACCGATTGTCAAACCGCCATCAATGGGTCTTGACACCGGTTACGCCGCGTTCCGCCATCCCGACGGCACCGCGCGAGCTATCTTACGACGGGAGTTGCCACCCTGTAAAGTACCCGAACAGGCAGGGGCTTCTGACTACGTGCGAATTGACACTCCTACTTCCGACCGATACAATTGGTGTAGTGCAGGCGAGAGGGAATTCCCTCCCGTGGCCAAATCTGCGACGAATGGTGGTGATGGCAAAGGATGCAGGTAAGCTTGCGTACGGGTGAAACCTTCGATTCGCTCCTGAAGCGCTTCCGCTCGGGGGTTGCCAAGCACGGCATCATCAGCGAGTACAAGCGGCACCAGAGCTTCATGAGCAAGAGCCAGAAGCTCCGGGCGAAGATCCAGCGCGCTCAGCGAAAGCGAATGCTAAAGGCTGCCCGACGGGCGTCCTGAGCCGTGTTTCTTGCCGCCGAGCTCCCCTAACCCGGGATGCTTGGATTTGCGGTTGAACAAGTCAGATTGGTCATTACGGGCTGAGGAGGTCATCTGACCCCTCGGCCCGCGATATTTTCCGGTGTCCGAAAAGCCGCCGCTTCCCGCCTTGTTCGTGGGGACGTCCGGTTAGTACAATGACGAACGGGATGGTTGCTCGGCGGGTCGGCCAGTTCCGGAGGTGTGACCGGCGCCGACCTCGAACCATCGCACGCGAAAATCATCCCGCACCGAACGGCGCGTCGCGAGACCACTCGACCGTAGGGGGACAGGATGCATCGACCACGAATCTTGGTCGTGGACGACGACTCCGAAGTTGTGAGCCTCATTCGCAGCCTTTTTGGCAAGACGTACGAGTCGCGTGGCGCACGAGACGGTCAGGAGGCGTTGCAAATTGAGGAGGATTGGCCGGCCGATCTGATCGTTCTCGACCTTTCAATGTCCGGCCTTGACGGCTTCGGCGTTTGCGAGAGAATTCGCCAGAACACAGCGGTTCCCATCCTTGTTCTAAGCGGTCGCCACGGCGAGCAGGACAAGGTTCGCGCTTTGGACCTCGGCGCCGATGACTATCTCACCAAGCCGTTCAGTCGCGAGGAACTCCTCGCTCGAGTGCGCGCGCTCTTGCGGCGATCGGGCCAAAGCACCGCGATCAGCCGAATCCTGCGCGACGAGCGCCTTCAAATCGACTTTGGACGTCGGCTCGTCATAGTTGACGGAAAAGAAGTCCGCTTGACTCCCACCGAATACGGTCTGCTCGAACAGCTAGCGTCGAATCCCGGTAAGCTCATGACCCACACGGTTCTACTCCAGCGGGTCTGGGGCCCGGAATATCGAAATGAGCTTGACTACTTGCGCGTCTTTATCCGCCGATTGCGTCGGAAGATTGAACCCAATCCCGGCGAGCCACACTACATTCTGACCGAAGCGCGGGTTGGCTATCGATTTCGAAGTTGGGACCACGCCGTTTCATAACTTGTTTATCCGCCCTCGGCGCGTGTTAATACTTCGTTCAGCGATGTTCGGCTAAACTGACCCTGTCGCTGCGGAGATGTCCCGGTTCCCAAACGGGATAGGGACTTTCCGGCTGTCAGGTCCACTTCCCCACCACATCGACGCGTTCCCTGGATCCCCCGGGGAACGCGATTTTTTGTCGTTCCGGTGGTTTGGGGCTGTCCTTGCGTCCGGACGGGAAGGTGGTAAAATGCGGGTTGCAGCCTAACTCGGCGGCTGGACGCGAGTTCACTGGCTGAATTCTGGGTGAAATTGGCGCCCCGCGGTGGGGTTCCCGACTGTTGAGAGGAGTTGATTCGTGACGTACATCATCACCGAGACCTGCATCGGTACAATGGACAAGTCCTGCGTCGATGTCTGCCCGGTTGACTGCATCCACTTTGACGAGGGCAGCGACCGGATGCTCTACATTAACCCCGAGGAGTGCATCGACTGCGGGGCTTGCGAGCCGGCATGCCCGGTAAACGCGATTTATCCGGAAGACGCCGTTCCCGATAATCAAACGGCCTACACTAAGATTAACGCCATTTGGTACGACGACCCCGAGGCGGCCCGAGCCGCGGTCAACCAGTTGAAGCCAGAGTAATCGACCGACCTGAGAATCGCCACTAAAGAGGAAAGCCCAGGAAGCGCTTCCTGGGCTTTCTTATGGGCGGAGGGAACGGGATTCGAACCCGTGAGGGAGCTTTAAGGCCCCCTAACCGCTTAGCAGGCGGCCGCACTAGACCAACTATGCGATCCCTCCACGCATGTTGAGTATAGCAAATTGAGTTCCGAGCCGCAACATCTGGCGGGGGCGGCTTTGCGGTCAGGCGTGTGCCGCGGCCTCGTGGCCGAGCACCGCAACCATTCCGGGCACCTCGATCCTTGATCTTCGGGGCTAGCTCAGGTATACTTTTCGTGCTGTTTCCGCGACGGCAGGGTAGCTCAGCGGTAGAGCAGGGGACTCATAAGCCCTTGGTCGGTAGTTCGAATCTACTCCCTGCCACCCGTTTCCGAAAACCCGCTCCCGGAGCGGGTTTTTTTATTGCCGGGTGACCGGGAAGTGGCGCCGGGACGATTTTTAGGTCACTGAGGACAAGGGCCCGGAAAGCCCCTGACCTACATTCGAGGCCCCTCACAGCGGGCTGAACTCGGGCATCATCTTCGCCGCGGTCTCCTCCCGAATCGATCCGGCGTACCGCCGGGCCATGGCATCGGAGCGATGACCGAGCATATCCTGCACCGCCTGCCGCTCCGCTCCCTTCAAGAGGGCGTGCTGGGCGAACGTGTGGCGCAGCAGGTGCGCGTGGAGCTTCTTGACCCCGGAGCGCTCTTTCAGTCTGCGAAAGATCGATTGACCGCCCCAGTAGGTCAAGGGATTGCCTTCCTCGGTCACCCAGAGCCGTTGCGTGTCGCCCTTGGGTCGGAACCGCAAATACTCTTTGATGAACCGGAGAGCCTTGGGCGAAAGGCGCACGAGCCGTTCCCGGCCGCCCTTGGTGCGGACCAGCACTTCCCCGCTGACGCGATCCAGCTTCGGCAGCTCGATCTCCAGGACTTCGCGGAACCTCAATCCGGTGGCCAGGTAGCAGCCGATGAACGCCTTGTTGCGATGGTCCTCGAAGTTCATCCGACTGAAGCAGTTCAAGATGGCATCCCGTTCCTGTTCAGTCAGGGCAGGCATTGGCTTTGCGGGCGGCGTGATGCGGGGGACCTTGCGCAGAAGATCCCCGTGGGTCAGCTCGAGGTGTTCACAAATGTACTTCTTCGCGAACACCTTGACTGCGGAGAGCCGGGACGCGATGCCGTCTTCGGACAATCCCTCCTTTCGTTGGTCGGTCACCCAGCGATTCACGTTAGATGGGGTCAAGGATCCCAGTTCCAGTGGTTCCTGGTGCCGGTCCAAAGACCGAAGAAAGCTCGCGATCGACTTGCGGTACTTCTCGATCGTCTCCTGAGAAGCCTGTTCAGCTCGTCCGCGGAGATATTCCAGGTATTCGTCTTTGAGCCGCACGAGTGATTCCTGCTCGTAAATGGGATCAGCCCAGACCGTTGATGGATGGCGCATTGTGGCCTCACTTTCGTCATTGGCCGCAAGCACCCTGTTCGAGACCATTGTCCGCTTGGACAAGGGATTGTCAAGGGCTGTCATTCGCACCTCCTTCGGGCGCATTCGCCCTCCATCCCGCGTCGCCCTGGGGAAATCTCGTTGAATGCGGAATCAGTCGGACTGATGCCGCGCGACCGGGGTCGTGATCCAGTAACCAACCGCGGCGGTCATCGGCCGGGGCCAGTGGTGCGCACCAGATTGGACCAAGGAGCCCCAGCGGATCGGACTGAATCCGCGCCGCGCTGGTGAGGAGCACCGGCAACGTGCGCGCACGGGCGACCGCCGCCAGACGCGCGGCGGCGGCGATGCGCACCTCGGCCGCGTAGGTGGTCGTGACGACGAGAATCGTCGGGAATCCAGCGTAGTCACGGGCGGAGCGGCCGCTGGCCCAGTAGTCGTAATAGGTCGCGAACTTCTTGAGGTAGCCGCGCAGGCTCATCGTGCCCCGGTCGTATTCGAGGAAAAAGCCGTAGAGTTGTCCGCCATGCCGGTAGAGTCCGTAGCCATCCGGCCGCAGATACCCACGGCTACACGCAGACGCGTTTCGCCACTCGATGAGTGCGTCATCTCGCCCGGCGCATGCCAGTTCGCGCGCCGTTCGAAGCAAACCGAGGAAGAGGGCGTCGGCGCCGCGCGTGTGCGCGAGGTCCTGTAGAAGCTTCCCACGGGTCCCGATCGGTCGTTGCGGTCCGCCACCGGCGAGGCCGTTCCAGCGCACGGCCGTTCCCAGGGACAGTCCTTGCCAATGCGCCACCAGGACTAGACCCGATCGCGTCAGCTCGACCATCTCGGCGGCCTCATACCCCGTCTCCTCAGCGGTCAGAACGCGCAAGATGCCCGCGGCGCCAAGGCGGTCTTGCCGTCTCTGCACCGAGGCAGCGTCGCATCCGAGCGCGGTCGCCAGGTCATCGGTTGAAAGAAATGGATGTCGCGCAAGCAGATCCAGCAGAGCGCGATCCCTGGGGGTGAGATCGAGAGCAACCTGCCCCAGGGCCGATCGTATCCCGTTCGGTGACCGGACCCCCGTCATCAGGGTACCGACGAGCCGCGGCACCGTCCGGTGGGCAGACCTCCCCGAAGGTTGCGGTCCAGCGGGTTCCTGCGCTGCCGCAAAGCGAAGCCACGTCCGCCGGGTCCGGCTCGATTCCCCCTCGGCCCGGAGCTCCGGCCAGGTCGCGACCCGGGCGGCGATCGGTGCTTCGTGGCGTGCCTCGCGCACCTCCTCCAGCACGTCGTGCCAGATCGCCGCCCGACTTCGATCGAGCGTTGCCACGACGAGCGTGGAAAACCGCGCTCGTTGCTGGCCCCGGAGGACGACGAGGCGGTCGAGCGTGGCGCGGAACGCGCGGACCGAACAGTTTCCCAGGTCGGGAAGCAAGAGGTACGCTCTCACGTCGTCGCTCCCGGCGAGCGTGACGCCCGCCGGTACGGTGATACTCACCGGCGCTTTGCGCGTGGCTGGCTGAAAGCGGCGCCGCCAGGGACATTCCCACGTGCGCAGCCGGGGCGCCTCCGATTGGGACGGTGCGAGCAGCGCGAGCAGCTCGTAGCACGCCACGAGGAGCGGGAGCCACGTGACCCGCTCCAGTAGATCGCAGCGGCGAAGCCGATTGTGCGTGGCGAGCTCGATTGGGTCCACCTGACGCAGCACGGCGAGCGTCGTCAGGCCAAGGTCCGTCAGGTAGAACAGATCCGGGTTGCGTCCCGGCTGGAGGACCGGGCGAATGGTATCGATCAGGTGCCGGGTGCCGAGCCGAACGAGACAGCGATAGAGATGTCCACCGGCCTTCAGCCCGATCAGCGGCCCGATCGTCTCGGCATTCAGGAAAGGCAACCGCGCGACCAGGGTGAGAATCTCGCTCTCGGTTTGTCGCGCCACGAGCCACTGCGCCATTCTTTCGGCATCACGCCAGCGCCAAGAATCCGGCGTCACTGGACGTCTCCTTCCCGGTCGCCGACCTCGCCGTTCTCTCCGACGTCCTGCTCGCCAGACAGCGCCCCGTCCACCGAACCACCGGTAAGCGCCTCTTCAACGAAGAGGCGCGGCTGCTCCAATTCTTTCGGCGGCTTCTTCTCGCGGTTGTTGTTGCGCCCCTTTGAGGTCGCCCTCGCCCCGGCCGACCCGCCATCCGATGGTGGCCGGTGATCCCGAAGCACCCCCGCCCCACCCTGACCGGGCTCACCCGGATCCGCAGGTGGCCGCTGACACTGCGCGATCCGATCGAGGGCGGCCTGGAGATCCCGCTCGACCGCGGTCCGGTGACGGCCATACTGCCGGGCCGACCGAGCGGCGAGCTCGTCGGCGAGATCCTCGTCGCTCGTGGGCGGCGGGTCGAGATCCAACGAGAAGACGGGCAGTCGTTCTCGCCGTACCGAGATCCGGGCGTAGCATTGGTAGTCGTCGAGGGTGAGCAGGTCCTCGGCGTCGACGTCCCCGCCAAGCTCACGGGCCAGGTATTGCGCATCCTCGGCGCTTACCTGGAAGGCGAAGAGGCCATCGACGTTGGCGAAGAGCGTCGCCCGCAACGCCCGGTGCTGCTCCCGGTCGAGAGCGTCGAGCCGTTTCAGGCTCTGGGTCGCCAGGGTCATGCTGGCACCATACTTGGCAAGCTCGGCGAGGTAGGTCTCGTAGTCCGCCCCCGGCATCGTGTGGAGCTCGTCGACCAGGACGTTCACCGGTCGGCGCTGCTCCGGTGGGAGTGCCGCCTGCTCGCTCGTGACCAGCGCGATCAGATTGAGGATGGTCGCGCCGATCAGAGCAGCCGTGTCTTCGCCGGCCATGCCTTTCGCGGTGTGGACGACGACGATCTTTCCCTCTTTAAGCCACGCGGCCGGATCGACCGTTGAGCGCGGCTGACCGACGATGCTGCGGGCGGCCCGGCTGCCGACGAAGCGTTGGACCTTCGTCTGAACCGGGTTGGCGATCTCGAGCTGAAAGCGTCTGTCGAGCGGGTCATAGTAGTCCGACCACCAGGCTTTGACGTGCGGGTCGCTCACCTGGGCGAGGACGCTCCGGCGGAAGGCCGGAATCGTCAGGAGGGCAGGGACCGCGAGGATCGTGTGCTGCCGGAGGCGTCCGACCGGGTCCGGCGCACAGAGCGCCTGGTTCGCTTCGAAGAGCGAGAGCGCCGCGAATCGGAAAGCATCCTCCATCCGCGGTCCCCAGAATTCATCGAACTGCCGGCGGAACACCGTCAGCACGTTCGCGACGGCCTTGTCCCGCTCCCAGCCCAGGCCGGTATCGAGGAGGTTGAGCCCGAAGGGTCGCTCCTGCTCGGCGACGTCGAGGACCACGACGGCGTCGCGGCGCTCGGGCGGAACGAGACCGAGGCCGGCACGGGCGAGGTCGCGGTGGGGATCGACGAGGACGAGCGCCGGTGGGCGGCCATCGCTCGCGCGCTGCGTCGCGAGGTACTGGAAGAGGCGCACGAGGAGGGACGACTTGCCGCGGCCGGTCTTGGCAACGAGCAGCAGGTGGCGACGCAACAGCGCGTCGGGCAGCGCGACCGGGACACGCTGGCTCTGGCGGACCGACACGCCGATCCGACATCCGTCCGCGACGGTAGCCGGGAGTGGAAGCCGCTGGCGGGCGCCGGTCCGTTCGAGAAAGAGGACGTCTGCCGAGGCCCGCGGCAGGTGCCAGAGTCCGGCGAGCTCGCGGGTGTTGAGGAGCGCGCGCGGCCCCGATCGCGCGGCGAGCACGCGGAGGTCACGGTCTCGAAGGCCACTCCGCCGGAGCACGAGGCCGTTGCCGGAGGCAAGGGTGAACGGGCGGTAGGCAGCGGCCAGGCGCTCCAAGCGGGCCCGAACCGCGCTGGGAAGCGCGTCAGACGGCGCGAACACCGCGAGGCGGATCTCGCACTGGTAGGCCGGGCGACGGATCTTCTCCTGGACGAGCTTCGGATCGTAGAGCGGATGGTCGCCGAGGCGGCGCACGAGCCAGAGGATGGCGGTGATACCGACCAACGGAATACCGATCAACACGGCAAGGTCGCGCCAGTCACCACCCTGATACCAGTGGTAGCCCTGGACCAACCCGGCACCTCCGACGAGGAGGGCGACCAGAAAGAGGATCGGAGTTTGTGAGGTGTCCGCGGCGTACGCGCTCGCCCGGGCCGCGTGCTCGGCCTCCAATGGGTGCTCGATGGCCAGGCGCAGAAAGCCCTTGCACCAGTCGTCGGGCGCCGGTTGGAGAAGGAGCTGGGCCAGCGCACGCCACCCGTCCGGGAGGTCGCCGAGCGCGCTGAGGATGCCCAGCACCGGGTCGGCCTGAGTGTCGGGGTCATCTCCGGACCCCGGGGCGATCTCGCCGTCGCGAAAGGTGCGCAGAGGCAGGTACGCCGGGCCACGTAAGACGAGGGTCGCGATCGCGACCTGCTCCTCGGGACCCGGCCGGGCGGGATCGAGTCCCGGAAAGCGATCGTGGTCGAGCGGCCGGAGCTTCGCCTGCGGATAGGCGACGGCGAGCTGGCTTTCCACGTGCGCGCGCATCGTCGCGCTCCCGGCCCGGGCCAGGAACCAGCGCATCCGGTTGGTCGCGGCGATCTCCAGACTGAAGGGTTCGGCGAGCGCGATCGCCGCGAGGAAGTTCTCGGCGGACGTGATCGTCGCCGTGTTCGTGCGCGGGGTCACGATCTCGACGAGCTCGACTGGCGGCGCGCCGGGACGGCGGCGCTCAATCGTGATCCACATGCGTTCGCTTCCTTTCGGTCTCGCTCTCGACGGGTTGCCGGTCGGCTGACCGAACACGGGAGAAGCGCGCCGGGCTTCGGTCGATCTCGGCGTCACCCGCTAAACCGTGGAGCTGGTCGAGGATCGCGGCGAGCTCGGCGTGACCGCAGCGCTTCCAGGGATGATGGGTGACTTGCTCGGTGAAGGCGATGGCCGTGTGGGCCGGCCAGCCGAGGAGTCGCGCGCAGGCGAGAACGCGATCGCGGAGCACGGCCCGCTGGACCTGCTCGTCACCCAGAGCAAGAGAATGGTGGCGACTCATTGTTTTCCTCCACGGTTGACGGTTCGAGACGACTGCTGTCGGGCCGTCGCGAGCAGATGGAAGAACGTCTGCCGCCCGTCGGGGCGCGCGGCGAGCGCGTTCAGGTCGCAGCCTTCCGGCAGCCGCAGCGGCCGCCAGCGCTCGCCCAGTAGGTCTCCGAAGCGCGCGGCAGCCATGTCACCGGCGGCGTCGGCGTCGAGGACGCCGAAGACCACGGCAGTTCGGGCCAGCAAGCCGAGCCGCTCGGCCGGGAGGTGCGTCCCGCAGGGGCTGAAGGCCGGCAGGTGCCAGCTGAGCGCAGTGAGGAGATCGAACACGCCCTCGACGAGGAACGCTTCCTTCTGTCCCGCGACGCGCTCGTAGCCGAGCACGGGTCGCTCGCCCGGTAGGGCGAGGTACTTCGGCCGGCGCGGATCGTCGCCGAGTGTCCGCCCGATCAGCCAGACGCACTGGCCCCCGCGCAGCTCCGGGACGACGATGCACCCGGCGAGGTGCTCGCGGAGCGTCGCGGTGTCATCCGCGCGGTATGGCTTGCGAAGCAGGCCGAGGTCCTGGGCAACGCGGAGGCCCGAGTGCCGGCGGAGGTAGACGTCGAGGCCGTGGCCGTCGGCGTAGCCCAGCGCGCACTGCCGGATGACCCAATCCGGAATGCCCCGAGCCCGTACGTAGGCGAGGGCCTCAGGCGTGCGCCAGAGGGCGCGCTGGTAGAGGGCGCAGGCGGTGTTCAGGACGACCTGCTCCTCGATGGTGAGACGATCCCAGCGGCGCTCGCCTCGGCGCGACGGTTCCGGCACCGGACCGGGAGGAGCGAGCGGCAGGCCGGCGAGGCGACGGCACGCCTCGGGGAAGCCGACGTTCTCGGTGCGCCGGATGAAGTCGATCGCGTCACCGCCAATCGCGCAGCGGAAACAGTAGAACGAGTTGGTCTCGGGATAGACGTAGAGGTTTGGACGCCCCCGGTCGTCGTGGAAGGGACAGCGGCCGACCAGGGCGCGGCCGCGCGGTTGGAGCTCCACGCCGTAGCGCGCGACCACATCCGCGATCGGGTGCGTCCGACGCAGTTCGGCAACGTCGGCACGCGAGGTCGTGACCACCATCAGCGCTCTCCTTCTTCGGGTAATGGCCCGAGACGCCGCCGAGGAAGAGGACGCGGGGGCGGCGCATTGGGCGCGGAGATTGGCTCGCCCGGCGCGCCGAAGAGCTCGCGGGGGGCGGTTGTCGCCAGGCGATGCTCGACCGGGCTCGCCTCGACCTGCAAGGCGACGTGGCTCCCCCGGGCGAAGAAGAGGCCCTCGCCCTTGCCGGCCCCGAGGAGCAGCTGCCGCTCCTCGGCGGAGAGCTGGAAGGCCCGAACGACCGGCTCGATCGTCGCACTATCCTGCTTCATCAGGAACTTCAGCGCGGCGTTCGCGAGGACCGTCCGCCCGGCCTCGGATTCGAGGAAGTCGGCGACGTCCTGGGTGATCGTAACCAGGCCGAGGTAGTATTTGCGCGCGCGGCGGGCGAGGGTGGCCAGGAAGGCGCCGCCCTCCGGGCACTGGATCAGGCTCCAGGCCTCATCGATGATCAGGAGGCGGGGCTTACGCTGGCGCCGGACCTGGTTCCAGACGAAGCTCGTGATCAGGTGGATCCCGATCGGCCGCAGCTCCGGCTCCAGCGCCTGGACGTTGAAGACGACGAAGGGTCGGTCCAGGGCAACGTTCGTCGGCGCCCGGAAAAGTCCGGCGAGGGAGCCGTCGACGTAGCGCTGGAGGCGGGTGGCGAGGTCGACGGCGATCTTTCCCGGCGTCGCGTGCAGGGTCGCGAGGAGGTCTTTCAGGAGTGGTGCCGGGCGATCATGCGTACCGAGTTCAGCGGTGATGCCGGCCTGCTGGTAGGTCTGGTAGAGGGCACGATCGAGGAGGGCGCGCTCCGAGACGCCGAGGGGCTGGCCGGGCGTCGCCAGCATCAGCTCCAGCAGGGCAAGGAGTGCGGTCACCTGCTCGGCCAGCGGATCCGTCTCTTCGTCGTCCGCGCTCTGGGAGGGCGGCAGGTCGAACGGATTGAGATGCTGGGACGACGCGCTAGCGAGCCGGATGTACTCCCCGTCGACAGCGCGGCAGAGGGCGCGGTACTCGTCCTCGGGATCGATCACCAGGAAGTCGACGCCGAGCAGGAGGTTGCGCAGCGCCATCAGCTTGGTGAAGTACGACTTGCCGGCGCCAGATTTGGCGAAGACGACGAGATTCGCATTCTCCAGGCTCGAGTCGAACGGGTCGACGATGACCGGGGCGTGGTTGTGCCGGGCGATCCCGTAGAGGACGCCGCGCTCCATCGAGAGGGTGCGCGAGCTGAACGGGAAGAGGGTGGCAAGCGAGCTGGTGTCGAGGTTGCGGTGGACGAGAAGCTCGTTCGTCCCCGCCGGGAGGCAGGAACGGAAGCCCGCGTCCTGTTCGAGGAGAGCGACCCGGGACCGGGCGAGGATGCCCCCTAGCGTCGCCTCCACTCGGCGGGTCAGGTCGTCGAGGGCGGCGAGCGTACTCGCCCGAAGGAGCAGATACAGACTGACCGCGAAGACCTTCTCCTCGCCGCGCTGGAGGGCGTCGCGGAGGCGCTCGGCGTCTTCGTAGGCGACCTCCCGCTCGGGGTCGGCGAGCCGGCCTCCCCGGGCAGCCAGCAGACGGGACGAATGGAGCTGGACCATCTTATGGGTGAGGGTCCGGACCATTTGACTGCTCTCCAGCGGATAGACGTGGAGGCTGATCTCGACCGGGTCCTCGAAGTCGATCAGCGGCGCGAGCCAGCCGGGGCTGACCGAGCGGGGATAGCCGGTGACGGCGAGGGTCCGGACGTACTGATAGTCGAGCCGCAGGTGGTCGCGAGCGACCGCGATCGCGGCCGGGGCGACGAGATCGGCGAGGGAGCGCGTCCCGGCGATGAAGCGCCGCTCATCGGGGGTGAGTGTCGTGGCTTTCTCCGGTTGCCGACGCCGAATGGTGATGAATGGCATCAGGAACTCCTCTCTTTCGCATGGTTTCGGGAACGATCGGCCTGCACGACCAGAGTGGTCGAGGCGGCAAGGTCCTCGCGCACCCGCTGGAGGCGAGCGAGCTCGGGACACCAGCAGGTGTAGAAGAGCGCGGCGAGCTCGACATTCCTGAGCCGATGGGTGCTCAACCCGCACCGTCCAAGCTGCCGACTGACCTCGTCACAGCGAAACGTCAATTGCTTCTGCGCGGCGAGCAGGTCAACCTGCGGGGCGCCTTTCCGACCAAAGGGCCACCGCGTCTGGTAGACCGTGCCGAGCTGGGCCGGGACGACCAGGTAGAAGTGCCGCTCGAGAAGAGTGCGGCTGCGGGCGAGCCGCCGGAGGAAGGCGGCGTGGTCGCGGGCGAGATCGGCCAGGTTCTCCGGAAGCTGGAGCGCACGCCGCTCGAGCGCGGCGAGAGAGCCGGCCACGTCGATCGGCACGGCCCGGACGAGAATCTGGACCGGGAAAGCGAGCCCGTTGAGGAAGGCAGCGAAGCCGCCGATCGTCGCTTCCTGCTCGACCTCGCCCTGGAGTGCCAGGTTGACGCTGCCGACCTCGAGCACGGCCCGGAATTGCCCGCCAATCTCGACGACGTCGTCAGTAATCGCCTCGAGGTGCAGGTGCGCGGTCTGGACCGCGGCGCGTCGGGTCATCGCGCCTCCTCGGTCCAGGTGAGCGTCGGGCTCAGCTCTTCCCAATGCTCCGTTGGTGGGCGCCAGCTCCGCAGATCGGGCTCGCGGGGCCGCCAAATCGCGACTTTCCGGAGCACGAGGTAGCGGAGCGCGACGATCGCCCATTCCTCCAGCGTCCGACCGGTCGGTCGGATCAGGGCGAAGGTAGCGGTGAGGAGCAGGCACGCCCCGGCCAGGGCGAGCCGGGCCGGAGCGAGCAGGTCCGGCCACTGATTCCAGAGAGCGTAGGCACCGGAAAAACCGACCGTCAGGACCATGACCTGGCGAACCGACAGACCGTAGAAGGCGCGGTCCTCGACGTTCAGGTGGGTCGGGATTTCGTGTCGCATCACGGTCACGGCAGTCTCCTAATGACCCAACGCCGATTGAATCATCCCCGCGATGACCCGCGCCGAGAGGACGATCGCCAGGCCGGCGATGGCGTTGAGCATCGCCGTCTTCCCGCTCTCCATCTGGCGCGGATTGCCGCCCGCGCTCATGTAGATGAAGGCTCCATACATGAGAAAGAAGGCCGCGACGGTGACCGCCACTCCCAGTCCGATATTCAAGAGATTGGTGAACAAAGCGTTGATCGCGTCCAATGTGACATCTCCTTGGGTGCTGGCTTGCGCCAGGGTTCGTTCGTGAATGTTCGCTGCATCAGTCCGGCGAGAGCAGAACGAACCGGGTGGACCTCGCGGAAAGCAGGCGCGTCTCATCGCCTAGCGCACCACCCGGCCGGCGCCGGCGTAGTGGGCGCCCCAGTAGCCGACGAAGACCGGCATCTCCCGGACGACGTCGCCTTCGTTCGGAGCGTCGATCATCTGCCCGTTGCCGACGTAGATCCCCACGTGGGTGATCCAGTCGCTGGAGGGGTAGGTGGACGCGAAGTAGACTAGATCCCCGGGCCGCAGCTCCGCCGGGCCGAGCCGCCGCGTGGCGTCGTACTGTTCCTGCGCCGTCCGGGGCAGGTCGATCCCGACCTGGCGGTAGACCCATTGGACGAGGCCCGAACAATCGAAGCTCGTGGCCGGGCTGTCTCCGCCCCAAACGTAAGGCATCCCGATCTCGGAGCGGGCGAGGTCGACCACCCGAGAGGCCGAGGGAGCGGGGAGACTCGGGTTGTCCTTTGTGAATCCGGGCGGCGCGCTCGGCGGCACCGTCCCGAAGAGGGCGGCGAGGCTGCTGACCGTGAAGGCCAGCGCGATGACCAGCGCCAGGGCTAGACCGGCGGCGAACTTCAGCGCGTCACGGCCCAGATCGGCGAGCAGGAGCGAGAGGAGAGCTTGTGCCATCAGCCGCCTCCTTTCGGGCCACCCGATCCTTCGAGCGCCCGGGCTGCCTGGCGGTAGGCGACGTAGCGGACGAAGCCGAGTCCGTCGCCTACCTGATGGCGCATGAGCGCGGGAATCTTCAGCGTCAGGGCGAGGACGGCGACGCCCAGGAAGAAGCCGAGCAGCGGGGAACTGCCAGCCGTCCCGGCGAGCTCGGTGACGAGCGCCGCGCCGAGCTTGAGCGCGAGGACCTGGACGAACTGGGTGAAGACGGCGCCGAAGTAGGTGCTCGACCAGAGGCGGGCCCAGCCCTGGGTCTGGGGGAGGATCCAACAGAGGAGGCCGAGCGGCGCGACGACGAGCAGGACGTCGATCAGCGCGAGGCGCATCAGCATCTGAATCAGGAGCAGCAAGGCGGTGACGAGATAGACCAAAAGCGCGATCACCGTGACGAGGAGCTGACTGGCGTCGTTCGCATGGTCCCAGGCCGGCAGCGTGGCCGGACCGAGCGCGTTGCAGAGGGCGTTGTTCAGATCGATCACGAGCTGGCCCCAGGCGAGGCTCGTGTTGGCGAGGAGCGCCCCGAGAACGAGGCGGGGCACGAGCTCGATCGCCTCGTGATACGGCGAACCGGTCCGGGTGTGGACGATCACCGTGATCCCACCCCCGAGGGCGGCGAGGGCCAGCCCGGCGTTGGCGACCAGGCGGACGACGTTCCAGAGCGCCTGGACGGCCGGACTCGCGTAGGTGCCGGCCGGTGGGGTCTGGGTGATGAAGTTGAGCGAGCTGCCGAGGACGGCGCCGACGACCGAACGCAGGGCATCCGCCACCGTGCGCAAGACGGTGACGATGACCTGATTGAAAACGTCAGTCGCCCACTGCTTCGGATCAGGGAGGACCCCGAGAAGTCCACCGGACGGATGGGGCGCCGGGTTGCCAGCTGGGCCGGGCGTCGCACTGGCAGCCGGGGGTGGCGTCGGGTCAGCACCGGACGGACCGGTCGCGAAGGCGATGGACGCCGTCGCGAGCCAGAGCAGGACCAGAGTCGCCCCGAGGAGACCCGCGACGAGACGCGCCGATCTCATTGATCACCGCCTTCCTGGAAGCGCACCAGCCAGTACCGGAGGCGGGTTGTGCTCAGACCGTTCGAGTCGGGGATCGTAATGATCGCCTGGCGGTGCGCGACGTCCCAGCGGGCGGCGACATCGGCGCCGGAGGGGAGCGGCAGCACGCTCAGGTCGTGGCTCTGACCATCCGGATCGATCAGACGGAGCGCCAGCGATCGTCCGCCGGAGCGCTGGCTCAGCGCCAGGATGCTGCCGTCGTCCCGCCAGACCGGAAACGCCCCGTGGGCCGATCCCAGCTGGTGGCCGAGGGGATAGCGCGGGTCCACGGCGAAGAGCGCCGGCTGGGGGCGAGCGCCAAAGAGCCAGCCACCCAGCGTCGGCGCGGCCTGCACCGGCGCACCGTAGAGCAACCGCGTCCCGTCGGCAGACCAGGCGAGGGGCGCGATGGGCGGGGCCGTATCGGTGCTCAGAGTGGCGAGGGAGCGGAGCGTGCCGTCCCGAAGGTCGAGCAGACAGAGCACGACGTGCGCGGCTGTTTTGACGAGGAAGCCGACCTGGTCACCCGTCGGACTCCAGGCTTCACTACCCGGGACGAGCGCACTCGGCAGGCGAAGCACATCGCGAACCCGCCCATCCGCAGAGGTGACGAGGCGGAGGCGCGTATTCGACCCGCCGGTCACAAGCTGCTCCGCGCTAGCAACCAGAAGACGTTGGCCGTCAGGCGCCCAGCTCAGGTCGATGAGGTGCTCGCCGGGAGCGGTGCGCACGTCCTGGCGCCGACCCTGATCACCTGGCCGGCGACTGATCCAGAGCTGATCGAGACGCACCGGTGCGCCCAAACGATCGGTGCTGGGCTGCAGGTAGGCGACCGTGTCCCCGGAGCCGGTGCTCGCGATCGCGCCGTAGGCGTCGGGTGGACCGATCCGTCGGGGAATCCCTTCCGGGTCCAGCACCCAGAGCTGGCGCTCGTCACTGGACGGCAGTCCGAGGGTGAGGGTGACCCGTCCGTCCGCCAGGAAACCGGCCGCGAGGATCTGCGCCCCCGGGAGCGGCGATTGGAGCGGCTCGACGGTGGGATGTTGCCGCCAGAGCACGGCGTGGAGGCGGCGCTGCGCGTCGACCGCCAGCGAGAGCGCGTAGGTCATCGGAACGTAGCCGGTCCGCTGCAGCGTGATCCGGTGGGGGCCGGGGGCGAGCGCGAGTTCCAATGGAGTATGGCCCCGATCCCGGCCGTCGACGGTGACCAGCGCGGCCGCGGGAACGCAGCTGATGGTCATATCGGCGACGGGCGCCGGGCTCCGCGCGATCCACGGGCGGGTCCAGAACAGAACGAGCACAATTACGCCAACGAGGACGCACACGGGCCCGAGCCACTGCGCACGGCGGCTTGGACGATGGAGAGTGATCGTGAACGGAAGCTGCATCGACGACCTCCTGCGGCTGTCGTTTTGCTTCCAGCCTAGAGGTCGTCGCTTTCCCGGGTCTTTCCCGGTGCATTCCCGACGATTTCCCGGAATCGGATTTCGTGGAATTGTCTGTGTTGGTCACGGTCCGGGGAAGCGTCGGCTGTTTGCGCGCTTTCCCGTGGCTTTCGCCGCGTCTTTCCCTGGCCAGTGCATCCTGGCGACGAATCACACGCGCCGCGAACGCCAACAACGCGAGACGACGGCGCCGTGGTCAGTGTCGCCGTCGCCTCAGAAAAGGTCTCCCCGGATCACCGATGTCGATCTCCTCGACGGCGCGTCGCCCGGCGAGGTGGGCGTTCTCGCAGCATCCCCAGGCGCAATTTGGAGTATCCTCTGGTCGAGGTGCTGCGGTCAGCGACCTGCGCGCGTGGCCTCTCCTTAATCGAAACGTCTCGCTTCGAAGCCGTCTGCGGTCTGAGGACGCGGGCGTGTGTTGCCGACCAGACGGTGGATGTGGGAAGCCGACGCACGATCTCCGAACCGCCCGACCTACCCGGCGTCGACGGAGTGGAGGAGCAGGGGAAGACGACGCCCGTTGTCACCCGCGACGACCCGGCGCCAGGCAGTCTGGCCGCTGCCCATCCGCTCCGCCCAGAGGTGCCGAGGGCGCGCGCGCGGACCTCCGCGCCCTCGGCGTCTACCACGTCCAAATCCTCACCGGCCAGAACGAGCGGCTAGCCGCGACAGCCACGGCTAGCCTGGGTATCGCCTACCGTGCCAACCTCTTACCGGGGAACAAGATCGCGGTGGTCCAGGACTACCAGGCCCGCGGCCACACTGTCGTCATGGAGGGCGACGACGTCAACGACGCCCGCGCCCTGGCCAAAGGTGAACACGTTGATGATGGACGGATGGAAGTAATCAGCGTCTGAAGACGATCAGTCAGAACACCGTCCGCTCGCAGTCACGGCAGATCGGCGAGAAGGAAAATTGCTTCCGCGCCATTAGCCAGGCGTCGCCGCGCAGACATGGGAGGGTTGCTCGTCGATTTCGTCACGCGACGACCAACCGGTACAGCACGCCCAGTATCCCCTCCCCCGAGGACCAACCACGCGGGGTTGGGTTTGAACTGCAGCAGTACGAGCGCTGAGAGAGCGGCGAGGACGAGGCTGAACCAGTCGACGATGGCTGCCTGACCCAGTTGCCAGGTGACGGCGGCCATGAGCCCGAGGGCCGAGGCGTTCGCTCCGTCGAGGAAGGCGCCCAGCCACGGGGAACGGCGCAGGCGCGGCACCAGGGGGAAGACGAGCGCGGCGATCACGAAGGACGGGACAAAGATCGCCACCGTGGCCACGATCGCCCCCGGCAGACCGCCCACGACGTAGCCGACGAACGTCGCCGTCGTGAAGAGCGGCCCGGGCGTGAACTGCCCGACCGCGACCGCGTCGATGAGCTGATGGTCGATGAGCCAGCCCAGATTGTCGACAAAGTCGGCGTGGAGGAAGGCCAGCAGGACGTAGCCCCCACCGAAGAGGACCCACGGACTGTACGTCACGGCGGCAGCGGCTAGCGACAGGCCGCTCCCGGGCACCGCCAGCACGGACGGCACCGAGGTGCGCAGACGCGCGGCATTTTCGACCACCAGGACGACGGCGGCACCGCCGAGCATGACCGCGACCGGGCTGACCCCCAGGAAATAGAGGGCCGCGACGACGACGCCCACCACGACGAGGAACGGCCCTTTCGCCGCCGCCTTGGCCAGGCTCCAGAGCGCCTGGACAACCACCGCGATGATCACCGGCTTGATCCCGTAGAGCAGCCAGGTCGCCTGGGGTGCGGAGCCGTAGCGGACGTAGGCCCAGGCGATCGCGAGGACTAGCAACACCGCCGGCAGGACAAAGAGCGAACCCGCAAGGATCAGTGCTCGCCATCCGCCCCGCGCGTAGCCCAGGAAGATCGCCATCTCGGTTGCGGTCGGGCCCGGAATGAGGTTGCTGGCGCCCACCAGGTCGAGGAACTCGGCGTCGGTCACCCACTTTCGCCGCGCCACGACCTCGTCGCGCATCAGCGCGATGGTCGCCGCGGGCCCGCCGAAGCCGATCAATCCGAGCTTCAAGAAGACCTCTGCGACCTCCCGCAGGGACCGCGCGGTCCTCCCATCGGACGCAGACTCATTCACCGCACGGCACCGATCGTCGTCCACGGCGCTGCTCGTGCCGAGGCCGGAGGCTCACCGGGGAGCGGTTATCGCGCCGCGCAAGGCTCCTGCCGCCCGGATGATTGTCCAGGCCGCGGATTACTACGATACCGCTAGGACGACGCATTGGCAGCGATGCGGATGCACTCGTCAATGGTCATGCGACGGAAGCTCTCGGCGAACTCCAAGTTCCATCGCGCACCAGTCGTGCGCGCCCACTCTCGGACCGCGTCGGGCGGAGCCTCGCCGAGGCTACGCTGCGTCCGATGGCACGCGATGGCCTCGATCTTCCGTTCCAGCGTCGCCTGGACGTCGACCGCGTGGTTCGCCCCATGGGCGTGGAACAGCCATATCTCATTCACTGTATGACCCTGGTGCTGGACCGCGGCCACCGCGGCTACGACCGCCTGGCCCAGGTTCCGGTGATCCGGATGTCCTTCGGCTTCCGCCAGCGCATCGTGCGTCAGGACGAGGGCTGGGCGATAGCGGAGGATGATGGTCGACAAGAGCTGACGGAGAGGAGCAGTGTTTTCGAGCTGACCCGTCGGGAAATCGGAGGAACTCGACGACCTCGACTCCCAGGACAGCCGCGACGTCCCGCTGTTCCTGTTCTCTCGCCGGCCCGAGATCCTCGGGACGGAGTGGGGGCTTACTACTTCCCGCCTCGCCGCTCGTACCGGTGATGTAAACCACGCGGCGTCCCTCGGATGCCCATTTGGCGACAGTTGCGCCGCTGCTGATGTCCGCGTCGTCGGGGTGGGCTTGAATCACCAAGATCGAATCACGTTCGTCGGTCATAAGAACATCCTCCAGCGTACCTACGCCGGCCGCCACGTGAATCTCGCCTTCAGCACGGCTCGGTGCGTCAACAGTTCACCGTGAGGTGCGGCCCCCGGTAGAATCCGCGCGTGAATTGATGATATCCCAAATGCAAGAAAACAGAGCGGTCTCGGTCGCCACGGTGAAAGAAGAGGCCATAGTTGAAACCCATCGTGAGCGTGGACGTTGCCCACGTAGCGGTGAAAATCGATACCGGGTTTCTGACGGCATGGTCTGAGGGAACGGCCGCGATGGCCGGGCGGAGGGAGGTGCACCCGTGGCGCCACCGGCTCAGCGGAGCGATCCGGCGGCCTCCGTCGTTTCAGAGGGCTGGAGGCCCGGGGCCGCAACGGGAAATGGGTCCGGCCCGGCGATCGGAAACCGGAGTGTGAAGGTCGCCCCCTGCCCCAGCCCGTCACTGGACGCACTCACCGTGCCCCCGTGCACCCGAACGATCTGGTCGACGATCGCGAGGCCCAGACCCGTCCCGCCGCTCTCGCGCGCCCGTGACGGATCGGCCCGATAGAACCGCTCGAAGACGTGCGGCAGGTGCTCCGGAGCGATCCCGTCGCCGGTATCGCGGACCTGGACCTCGACCCAACCGTCCAGCGCCTGGACCCGCACGCTGACCTCTCCCTTGGGTGGCGTGTGGTGCATCGCGTTGGCGATCAAGTTCCGCAGCGCCTGGCGCAAGCGGTCCTCATCCCCTTCCAGACGAGGAAGGCCGGGTGCCAGGTCGACGGTGAGGGTGAGCTGGTGCGCAACGGCTTCGGCGGCGAACGCCGCGCTCGTCTGTTCGATCACCGGCGTCAGATCGAGGGCGCGGCGCTGCAGTGGGAACTGGCCGACGTCGCCCAGAGAGAGGTCACGCAAATCGGCGACGAGCCGAACCAGGGTATCCACTTCCTCGCGCACCGCGTCGATGGTCGGGTCGTCGCGGGGAAGGACGCCCTCGCGCATCGCCTGCATCGTTCCTTGGACGACCGCCAGTGGCGTGCGCAGCTCGTGCGCCACGTCGGCCACCAGCTGACGCCGGGCCTCCTCGGTCCGGGCGAGAGACTCCGCCATCTGATTGAACGCGTGGGCGAGCTGGCCCACCTCGTCCGCACCGCCGACCGCGATCCGCTCGTCGAGATGGCCCTGAGCGATCCGTTGCGCCGCCCGCGTCAGATCACGGAGGGGACGGGTAATCCGCCGGGCCAGGAGCGCGCCGACGAGCAGCGCGACCAGGCTGGCGCCGATCGCCGCCAGGACGAGCGACCGATTCACCCGGTCGAGAAAACTGCTCTCGGCCTGGGAAAGCGTGTCCACGGCCGTCCCCCCACCCATCATCCCCCCGGCCATCGGTCCGAACGGTGGTCCTCCTCCGGCCGCGAACGGCCCGACCGGTGCGCCTGCGAACGCGTAGAGCGTTCCGACCGAATGGCCTTGGACGACGATGGAGGTACCCGCGGGCAGCGCAAGGTCACGGGCAGACCGTCCACGCCATTGCCCTGCCGTATCGACAACGATCGTGCCGGAGCGGTCCGCCACGACGATGCGACCCACCGGTCCCACCGACCAGCCATCAAGGGCGCGCGCCACCGCATCCCACGAGCCACTTTGGTCATAGGCGGCGGCCGCGGCGTCTGCAAGGTGGGAGGCAGCCATCTGCTGCCCCATCGACAGGTAGGTATCGAACTCGGCGGTCGTGCGCTGGTTGGCGAGGATCGCCACGCTCCCGATCCCGACGACGATGACCATGGCGAACGCGACCAGCAGCTTCGCCGCCAGGCTACGTTGGAGGAGTTGGATCATCGCCATCAAACCGGTAGCCAACGCCGAAGACCGTCTGCACGTACCGCGGCTGGCGCGGGTCCGGCTCGAGCTTGCGGCGCAGGTTCTTGACGTGGGTGTCAATGGATCGGTCATAACCCTCGAAGGCCTCCCCCTTGACCACATCCAGCAGTTGCAGACGGCTGAAGACGTGTCCAGGCCGCGCGGCGAGGGTCTCCAGGAGGTCGAACTCGCTCGGCGTGAGTGGGATCACCACCCCAGCGCGTCGGACTTCGTGCCGGTCCAAATCGATGCACAGATCGCCGCGTGTGACCAGACGCCGTGTCTCCGACCGCAGTCCGACCCCAGGTTGGCTGGTGGTGCGACGGAGCACCGCGTGGACGCGGGCGAGAAGCTCATGGGGATCGAACGGCTTGATCAGATAATCGTCGGCACCCAACTCCAGCCCGACGATGCGATCGGACACCGCATCCCGCGCGGTCAGCATGATGATCGGCACCGCGGCGGTGGTCGGATCGCGGCACAGAGCCCGGCAGACGTCCCAACCCGAGACCTTAGGGAGCATGAGGTCGAGGATGATCAGGTCGGGGCGTTGCCGGCGCACGAGATCAAGTGTAGAAGCGCCGTCACCCGCGGTCCGGACGCGGTAGCCGTCCCGTTCCAGGTACGCCTGGACGACGCGGACGAGCTTCGCCTGGTCATCGACGACCAGGATGTCCGGGGTTGCCGTCGTCACGATCATTTCATGTTGTTCTTGCGAATCGGTTTGCATCGCCTTGATTATCCCAGAGAATTTTCTCCCCCGCCAGCGCCCGGCACCGCACACGGTCGTCGGTCCGCCTGGTGAGCGTCAGCACCGTCCGTCTGGCGAGCGGTGTCGACAGGTCGAACGGCCTGCCCACACCGCACTCGGATACGTCAGACGGCTCGCCTTACGGCGTCGGCGTCTGAGCGGGCCCAGGTGCCGTGCCCATACGCCCTGCGCCTCCCATCATGCCCGGGCCAAAGCCCGCGCCCATCCGACCGGGGCCGAAGGCGCCACCCAACATCCCTGGCCCCATCCCGCCAGACGACTGGACCATCGCAGTGATCCGCGTCTTGATGGTCTGGAGCAGCTGGTCCGCTTGCTGCTGGGTCAAGGCGCCGTTCTTCACCTGAGTCGCCAGGTGCGACTGGGGCGTCGCCAGGATGGTCGTGACCAGTTGATCCGTGCTCACCCCTTTCTCCTGGGCGATCGCCGCGAGGCTCTTTCCCGATTGGAGCTGGGTTTGGAGCTCCTGGGGTGTTAAGCCCAGCAGCTTGGCGATGTCCTGCGAGGCGCCGACCATCGGCATCCCCGCCCCCATTCCCGCGAACCCGGCGTGGCCGGCGAACGCCGGTGGCCCGGCGAACGGCGTTGCCCCCGCCGGCGGTTGGGCTGGTGCGGTCTGCGCGGTATCACTGGGTGCCGAGTTAGGTGTGGGCGCCGTGGATTGGGCTGGTGCGGTCTCCGCGCTACTGGTTGACGTCGGAGCGGGTGCGGTCGTCGCGGCTGGCGCGGCGGCCAGCACGGCGCCGGCGACTCCCAGCGCGATGACCCCCGTCCCGACGGCAACTACGGCTCGTCGTCGCGTGCGAGAAAACAGATCCATGAAGACACCTCCTCGTGTGTCCGATCGCGGGTGCCCCATCTCGTGGTACCCCCGGCGCTCCGGGTTGGTTTTCGTGAGCGCAGTCTCAGCATAGCGAGCGGATTTGTCCATCGGATGACGCACCGGTGAGGATCGTGTGAGGATGTCAAGGAGTCGCTGGCGCTACGGAATTGCGCCCCGTGATGGATGATGCAGACAAATCGAAGAGTAGCATGTACTGCTCGGGAGTCTGGCGCCATTCGCCGAGGCGTCGGAAGCCTTCCGCGCAACACCAATCCAGGACCAGGTCCGGCGCGAGGCGGTGCTCGCAGGGCGGTCCAACCTGGCAGGGACCGTCGGGATGAAACTCCGCGATCACGACGCGACCGCCCGGCACAACGACTCGGGCGACGGTGCGGAGTACTCCACGGGGGTCGTCGGCGTGGTGGAGCACCATCGTGACTAACGCGGCATCCACCTGGAGCGTCTCGGTGTTCAACGTGGCAGCGTCCGCGACAACGCGATGAATCTGCGTGATGCCCTGCTCTCGTTGGAGGCGCTCCAGGTACGCCAGGGCCTCCGCTGACCGGTCAATCGCGTAAACCAGACCTTCAGGCCCAACTCGGCGCGCCGCGTGGAGACTGACGAACCCTGGGCCGGATCCGACGTCGACGACCCGCTGGCCGGGGCCAAGCCGCAGCGCATCGAGCCATGCTCCAACCAGATCGGCCCGCTGGACCTGACGGGCGTAGACGTCGTCCCAGGTGAGGTGGTGGAGGTCTTTCCGGAATTCGTCACGCATATAGCCGTCGTCCTACACGCCAAACTGGCTGATCGACCAGATGACGATGCCAACCGTGAGGACAATCGACAGTACATTCACCACCCGTCGGCCGAGTGGTGGTCGATGTCGGACGAGCAGATAAGCCGTGACGCCTGCCATCACCAGGGCCATCAGCAGCATCACCCGACGAACCGTCGGATACGCGGTCATAAAGCTCATGCCCGCGTCCATACTCGTCCCGGCGAGGCCGAGCATAAAAAGCATGTGGAGCGAGTGCTGGCTGGCCAGAAACGCGACGATCACCGAGCCGACCGACGTGAGTCGTTCACGGCGCGTGGGTAAGTACGTCTGCTGGGTTTGCATCTAAGTTCGCGTCCTTTCCAATCGCGGCGATCAGAACGTCCAACGCATCCAGGACCTGGTCCCACTGGTCCGGTGGAATCCGTTCCCGGATCCGGCGGAACTTCGCCATGGATGCCGCGCGGATGTCGTCGAGTACAGCGCGTCCCTCGGCCGTCAAGGCAAGCCGAGACTGTCGGCGGTTGTGCTCGTCGATTGCTCGGTCAACCCAGCCGAGTCGAACGAGCTGATCCACGAGGCGGCTTACCGTGCTCTCGTCGAGGTTGAGCCGCGCTGCGAGTTCCCGCTGCGTCGCGGTGCCAATGTGTCCAAGGATCTGCAGAGCGTGCGCCTGGGACGTCGGCAGAGAACGACCACACGGGGTGTGCTCCTGATCGAGCAGCCCGAATTGTCGAATGAATTCCTGGATCCGCGCCTGCAACTGTTGCTCGTCCATTTCGATCACCGTCAATCATACTTGTATCACACAATGCTTGTAACGTGCAAGTATTGACCACTTCGAGACGGCGATGGGTATCCGTTCCTACTCATCAACAATTGATTGACTGGCCACGACCGTATGGCTCCGCTCCCAGATTCGCCTCGTTCGGTACCACTGCTGCGAATTCGTGCGCGGTGAACCAGTAGGCGGATTGCTGTGTGCTCAGACGACGTGCAGTATCCTGGCGTCCAGCCGTGGACGAACGACTGTGCAGCGTGGGATCCGCGTGCGATCGGTCATGGTGGCTCAGCGGTGTTTACCTATCATCACATGGCGAGGCCTGCTACATCGGTTGGGGTACTCTCACCCATAATCTGGCCAAGATCGCCCAAGTGCAGGTCGTTCGGTAGGACTGAAGGGAGATTGCGCACGTCGAGCAGGTTCAGGAACTGCTGGTCAGAGACCCAGCGACGCCGCCGGCCACCTCGTCACGCGTGAAAGCGATGTGGCGACTGGTCTCAGCCCGAACCCGAGGAAGAGGCTACTCACTTCTCGATGCGATCCCTGCATGACGCGTGATGCACATTAACCGAGGCCAAGCCGGGAGCGGGGAAATCGGGCCATGGTTTACCTAAGGACTTGTAAAACAACAATTTCCCGAGATTCCGTAATGGTCGTAACGATGCTATCCGTGTCAGCTACAATCAGCGCAGCACGGATGCGCGTTGAGGAGCACTCAATGACGACGACTGACATTCCGCCATGCGGCTGTCCCGCCTGCAAACAGCCCGACGACCATCCGAATCGGGAGTCGCATCGGCAGATCATCCTGGTCTGCAGCCGTCTCGACGAGCAGCAGCGGCGCTGGTTCGCTAAGCTGGAGTCCAATCGGATCGGCCGGGGCGGTGACACCCTGTTGAGCCAAATCACGGGCATCGACGAGAAGACGATCCGCCGCGGCCGGGAGGAACTGGCGGCATCGCTGGTGGAGCGTCCAACCGATCGGATCCGCCTGCCTGGCGGGGGTCGGCCCGCAACGGGGAAAAAGATCCGACCCTCCTGACGGCCTTGACGGAAGTGGTCGAGCCGGAGGCGGTAGGCGACCCGATGGCGCTGCAAAAGTGGACGCGGCGCAGCTTGCGCCAGATCAGTGCCCAGTTGGCGGAGTTGGGGCACGCGATCAGCCCGCCGACAGTCGGGCGGCTGCTGAAAGGATTGGACTACGCGCTGCACGTCAATGCCAAAAAACGGGAGGCCGGGGAAGGACACCCGGACCGCAACGCCCAGTTCGATCACATTGCGCAACAGCGGGAGATCTTCACAACGGCGGGGTTGCCCATCATCAATGTGGACACGAAGAAGAAGGAATTGATCGGCAACTTTAAGAACGCCGGGCGCAGTTGGAGTCGGGAGCCGGAGGCGGTGAATGTCCACGACTTCTTGTCGGAGGCGCTGGGACGCGCGGTGCCGTGTGGTATCTACGACATCCGGCATAATCGGGGCACCGTAGTGGTGGGCCAATCGGCCGATACGCCGGAGTTCGCGGTCGCGGCGATCGGGCGCTGGATGTCTACGGCGTGCGGGCGTATCCCGGGGCCACCCAGATCCTGGTCTTGGCCGACGCGGGCGGGAGCAACGGCTGTCGTCCCCGCCTCTGGAAGCAGCAACTCCAAGAGCAGTTGTGCGACCAGCGCGGCCTGACGGTCACGGTCTGTCACTATCCGACGGGCTGCTCAAAGTGGAATCCGATCGAGCATCGGCTGTTCGGTCCGGTCAGCGTCAACTGGGCCGGGAAGCCGCTGCGTACCTGGGAGACGTTGCTGGGCTATTTGCGGGGGACAACGACGCCCACCGGCCTGGAAGTGTCCGCCGTTCTCGACGACCACACCTATGCAGTCGGTCGCACCGTCCCCGCTGCGGCAATGGCTACCTTGAATTTGGAGCATGATCCTGTGTGCCCCGCCTGGAACTACACGCTGCGTCCCCGAGCGACCGGGGATCGCGACCAAACCGTCATACCGCTCATTCGGGAAGTTGTTTCTTAACGAGTCCGAAGATTCGCCGAAATGACCGATTTGCCCGCATTCGACCGTCACAATGTGCATCACGCGTCTGCATGGACAGGAACGCCAGGCTGCTTTCGATATTTCGCTCACGCCCCATCTTTATACAGCATTGGATCGGCTGGCTAGGATGGTTCCTCGCGCCGCAGGGCCACGGCGTCGAGCTCGCCGACCTTCACTCGCGCCAGAGCGAGGGCCCCCTCACCGTCGGGTGTCGTCCGGTCGTACTTGCGGATCTTCTCACCCACCAAGCGGTCCTCCTTTACCAGATAGCCGGACCTCTCCAGGTCGTGAAGCAGCGGGGAGAGCGTGTCCGGCGAGAGGTCGTAGCCGTGACGAGCTCATCCGGCGATGAGCTGCATGCCGTAGACCGGCTCTCGGCTGGCATGGTGGAGCATGTGAATCTTGACGAAGCCCAGGAAGAAATCGGCCAGCATCAGCGCCACTCCCATCCCGCCGCTTCGAGTGCCAACAGGGCGGCAAAGCGTCCGCCGCGCCGGACCAGCTCCGTGGGCGAGCCTTCCTCCTCGATCCGACCCGCGTGGAACACGACCACCCGGTCGGCCTCGCGGGCAGTGGAGAGGCGGTGGGCCACGGTGATCACGGCGATGCCTCGCTCCGCGATATAGCGGCGTAGCGCGGCGCGAAACGCCGCCTCGCTCGCGCTGTCAATAACCGCGGTCGCCTCGTCTAACAGCAACACAGACGGATCCCAGACCAGGGCGCGGGTCAGAGAGAGCAGTTGGCGCTGCCCGCCCGAGAGCTGAACGCCCTCGCCGTGGCCACTACTACTGAGTACGGTATCAAAGCCCTCGGGCAGCGCCCCGATAAAGGCCAACGCCCCGGTGATCTCGGCGGCGCGTCGGATAGCTTCTTCTGGCACGCTTGGGTCGCCGAGTGTCAGGTTATCCCGCACCGTGCCCTGAAAGAGATGCACGATCTGTGGCACGGCCCCGATCGCGCGGCGCCGCTCCCGGTCAGCGAGCACGCGCGGGTCGCGTCCGATTACGCGCACGGTCCCCTGCCAGGGAGCGTAGAGCCCAGCCAGCAGGTGCATGACGCTGCTCTTGCCAGCGCCGGTGCGCCCGACCACGGCCACATGCTCGCCTGGCTCGACGCGCAGGGAGACGCCGTGCAACACCGGCCTGCCCTCCAGGTAGCCGAACACCACATCGTCCAGTTCGACCGCTGCGCCGCCGTTGTCGTCTCGCTCGGGCGTCGTGGGCGCCACCACGGTGGCGGCTAGCTCGGCCGGCCGTGTCGGTGATTCACCCGCACCCGCCGGGGTGGCGACCTGCGTGAGCGACTGCTCCGGCTCCATCGCAAGAACTTGGAAGATGCGCTCTGCTCCGGCCAGGGCGCGCTGCACCGTCTGCCATTCGTCACCCAGGGCGACGATGGGCTGAAAGAAGCGCTGGAAGAGAAGTACGAACGCGGTGAGTGTGCCGATCGAAAGGTGGAAAGGCGCAAAGAAGCTGCGCGTCCCCGCCCAGAGCAGGATGCACACGGCGACCGCTGCCATGGTATTCGTCATCGGCGGGTAGAGGGAGACGTACGCCGTGGATCGGTTAGACGCCCGCAGCGCTTGCGCCACCGCCGTGCGGAAGCGCGCCACGAAGGCCGACTCGCGGTGGAAGGCGCGCACGACCTCGGCGCCGCCGAAGACCTCCTGCAAGTGCGCGTTCAGCACGCCCACTGCCTGGCGGTTGGCCCGCTCGGCATCACGCGCCCGCGCCTGGAACGCTCTTGTCAGCACGGTGAGTGGCGGCACCACGACCAACGAGACCAGCGAGAGGGGCAGGCTCACGACCACCATGGCGATGGCGGCCGTGACCAGCCGCACCATATCGGTCAGCACGCTGGCAACGCCGGTCGTGAAGAGCGTATCCACCGTCTCGACGTCGGCGGTGCAGCGGCTGATCGTCTCGCCGAGGGGAGTCCGGTCGTAGTAGCTCAGAGGCATCGCCTGCAGGTGGGTGAACAGGCGCATGCGCAGGCGGTGAAGCGCACTCTGTGACACCCGGGCGGTGAGGAAGTTGGTGACGAAGCTGACAACCTGGACCGCCACCGTGGCGCCCAGGAAGAGCAGCGCGAGGAGCAGAATGCCGTCGGTGCGTCCCACGGTGATGTAATGGTCGATCAGGTTCTGGGTGATGAGCGGCGGGATGACCTCGAGCGTGGCCCCGAGCACGACGCTCGTTGCGATGATGGCGAGCTGACCACGCCAGGGCCAGAGGATCGAGTTGATCTGCCGCCAGGCCACGCCGCCGGTCTTGCCCGGCGCGGCAGGAAGCGAACGGGTGAGTGCACTCATGATAACCTTCCTGCCGACACCGCGGCGTCCTCGACCAGGCGCTGCGCCCGGTAGATCCGCGCGTAGAGGCCGTCCTGACGCATCAGCTCCGCGTGCGTGCCCTGCTCGACGACACACCCGCCGTCCAGGACGACCACCAGATCGGCCTGCGGGAAGGCAGCCAGGCGGTGTGAGCAGAGCACAATGGTCGCCCGGCGCTCGGGTGGCGCGCCCGGACCAAACGCCTCGCTCAGCGCGGCAACGATGCGCGCCTCCGTCTCGACGTCTACGGCCGAGAACGGGTCGTCCAGGACGAGGAGGCCGGGGCGGTTCGGGGTGGCGGCGGCAAGGGCGCGCGCCAGGCCGATGCGCTGGCGCTGGCCGCCTGACACGCGGATTCCCCCCTCGCCGATCTGCGTGTCGAGTCCGTCGGCCGTGGCTTGCACATCCTCGCCCAAGGCGGCGATACCAAGTGCCTCGCGTAGCGCGACCGACGGCTCCGCGGTAGGAGATGCCCCCGAGGTCATCAGCACGTTGCCGCGCACGGTGTCAGAGCGAGTCTTCAAAATGACTGAGCGGGATTTGCAGAAAAGAGAAAGTGCAGGCATGGTGATCTTGTTCAAGGAGTCCTACCATGCCTGCACCGTCTCATTCATGCTACCCCAGCGACGTCGACGA
>Ga0209012_1000484_pt1 | contig 56205 bp, 39 predicted proteins | sample RS3BMetagenome_FD_184735 | JGI IMG/M metagenome (GOLD analysis project Ga0209012, IMG submission 184735) | Ferric oxide microbial mat and aquatic microbial communities from Rainbow Spring, Yellowstone National Park, USA - RS3B (SPAdes) (version 3) ... | reverse complement strand
CGCTCTCGCCGCTCAGGGATTCTGCTAAACCGTTGCTCATGGTGCCCTCTCACAATCTTTCGCTCCTGACAGTCTAGCATCCATCCTACTCTTCGTCCGATCCTCTATAATCCTCCGGACCAGGACAAAAAAATCGAAATGAGATAATTGTCTGTTAACAACTCGGCGTTAGGATGCCGGAGGAGAGTCACTCAACATACTGTGTGAACGCTTGTCGCCGTGCTAGAATCGCCTTCGAGCGGAGTACGCAGCGACCTCAATAATAATAGACCTCATTCCGAGGGAGAGACATGGCGCGTTCCAATGCCGCGTTGTTCCCGAGCCCACGAGGAGCGATCGGCACCCGCACTTTGGCCGTTGCCGCGGTCGTCGCGGTCGTCATTGTCCTGATGTACGCCACCGGTGCCCTGGCCAAGGTACGCACGATGGTTGGTCTGGGTGCGACCGCCCCAACCTATCAGACGTCGACAGTCAGTCGCGGTGACGTCACGGTCGCGGTCACGGCGACCGGCCCAATCGCCGCGGTCGAAGACCTTCCCTTGACCTTCAAGTCGAGTGGAAAGCTCGCCTCGATCAATGTGCAGGTCGGCGAGAAAGTAACCAAGGGCCAGGTTCTCGCCGTTCTGGACCAGACGGACCTCAAATTATCCCTCGAACAGGCCCAGGCGACGCTGGCCCAAAACCAGGCGAATCTGGCTAAGCTAAAGGCTGGTCCGACCAGCACCCAGCGAGACGTCGCGCAAGCTTCGGTTGACAGCGCGCGTTCCGCGGCGGCCGACGCGAACGCGAGCCTTGCCGTGACGAAGCAAACCAGCGCCCAGTCCGTCGCGGTGGCGCGGGCCGCGTTGAACACTGCCAACGTCGGCATCGCGACCGCGCAGTCAAATATTGCCACTGCTCAGCAGCAGGAAAAGGCCGGTCTCGCCGCGGACCAGGTCGCCCTCGCGAACGCGCAGAAGAATCTGGCGCAAGTGAAGGCGACCGTCGCGGCGAACGTTCCGGTCCTCGAGCAGCAGGTGGAGAAGGCAAAGGACGACCTCTACTCTCAGCAGGTCAGTCGTGACGCCGCGTGCGGACATCCGGGCGCGAGTTGCGACGCGGCCAACGCCCAGGTCGCGTCGTCCCAAACTGCCCTCAATACCGCTCAGGCTCAGCTAACCCAGGGGCTGAAGCAGAACGACCAATCGGTTACCCAGGCCCAGGCCCAGGTCAGCACCGCGCAGTCGCAGGTGCAGAGCGATCAGGCTAAGTTCGCCGCCTCGATCGTTTCGGCCCAGAACGCGCTGAAGAGCGCCCAGTCGCAGGCGCAGAGCGCCGGAGTCGGCCTTTCCCAGGCACGGGCCCAGGCGGCCGCCACGATCCAGTCGGCGCAAGCCCAGGTGGCCCAGGCCGAGGGTGGCGTTAAGACCGCCGAGAATAACTATAACAACAGCGTCGCGCCTTCGACCCCCGAGGACATCGCCGGGGCGCAAGCTCAGGTTCAAAATGCCCAGGCGGGAGTTCAAGCCGCCCAGAACAACCTGGCCAACGCGACCCTCGTCGCGCCGTTTTCCGGAACGGTCGCGACGATCAACGGCGCGGTTGGCCAATGGATAACCGGTGGCGATTCCGGCACTGGTTTCATCACCCTCGTTTCGATGAACGACCTTCAGATCACCGCGCAGGTCAACGAAGCCGACATCGCGAAGGTCAAGATTGGCGATCCGGTGACCTTCAACGTGAACGCCTATCCGGAAAAAACCTTCTCCGGCAAGGTGATCCAGATCCAGCCGGTTGGCACGACCGTCCAGAACGTGGTCGACTACAACGTGACCAGTTCCATTCAATCGGTCCAGGACGCCACCTTGTATCCGGGCATGACCGCGACAGTCAACATCGTCTCAGCGCAGGCGAACAATGTCGCTGTGATTCCCAATACCGCGCTGTCATTCGGACCCACCGCCATTCGTGATGGTCTGGTTAAGTTCCAGCGACCCGGCGGGCCAGGCGGTCAGACGCGCGCTCCGGGTGGGGCGAACGCCGCTAACCGCGGCGCGGCGCGTGGACCGGGTGGGGCGAACGCGGCGAACCGTGCCGGTCAAGCCGGCGGCCGCGGGGGATTTGCCGGCGCTTTCGCCGCCAACGGGGGTAATCCAACGCGAGGCATTGTCGTGGTGATGCGGAACGGCAAACTGGCCATCGTGCCGGTTGGCCTCGGTCTCACCGACGGCTCAGTCACTCAGGTGTCCAGTGGACTGAACCCCGGCGAAACAATTGTCGTGGGAGCGGCCGGACTTCCCGCCACGTCTGCCCCGACGACCGGACCCGGAGGGCCGGGCGGGCGCCGCGGTCCGGGTGGACCAGGCTTCTTCTTCAGAGGGGGCTAGTTTAGAGGGGGCTAACCATGAGCGTTGGCGTGAACGGGACGGCCAAAGGGTCGTCCCCCGTACCGAGTGACGATGCCCAACCGACGATTCACGTCGACAAGTTGTCGAAGGACTATCTTCTCGGGACGAACGTCGTCCACGCCTTGCGGGGAGTGTCGCTAGACGTCCATCCGGGGGAATTCGTCGCGGTTATGGGGGCGTCGGGTTCCGGCAAGTCGACCTTCATGAACCTGATTGGCTGCCTCGACCGGCCAACCTCCGGCGTCTATGAACTCGACGGTCTCGACGTCGCGAGCCTGGACGGGGATCAACTGGCCCTGGTACGCAATCGAAAGGTCGGCTTTGTTTTTCAGGGCTTTAACCTGCTGCCTCGCATGACCGCCCTGGGCAACGTCTCCTTGCCAATGATCTACGCTGGCGTGCCCGGACCAATGGTCCACGAGCGCGCGATGGCCGCGCTCGAAGCGGTTGGTCTGGCCGACCGTGCCGATCACCACCCGGCCCAGATGTCCGGTGGCCAGCAACAACGGGCCGCCATCGCCCGCGCTCTCGTGAACGGTCCGTCGATCATCCTGGCCGACGAGCCCACTGGAAACCTGGACAGCCGAACCAGTGTCGAAGTCATGGCGATTCTCCAATCGCTCAATCGCCAGGGCATCACGATCGTTGTGGTGACCCACGAGCCGGACATTTCCGAATACTGCAAGCGGGTCGTCCGCTTCAAAGACGGACGGGTGATCGAAGATCACAATAACCTGGTGCAGCGTCAGGCAGTCGATGTCCTGGCCCAGCTCCGCTCGGAGGCTTCGGAGGATAGTGCGTGAGCGTTTCGGTGTCCTTGGTTGTCGGCGGCATCGGCGTGATGAACAGCACGCTGGTTTCAGTGACCTTGCGGACACCGGAAATCGGCATTCGCACGGCGGTAAGCGCCCGGTCGGGACATATCCTCTCCCAGTTCCTGATTGAAGCGCTACGTGACGAATAGTTTGGCGGAATCCAGAAGCCAGGGGGGAAACTAGCCCTTGGGAAGGCCAGAGGAAGGGTTGGCCTACGGTCAATTCCTCCTCGGGATTCTGGCTCCTGGATTCTGGATTCTCGTTACGCATTCGCCTCCTTGATGAAGCGCTCCACGTCATCCGAGTAGGGCTTGGGAGTGCTCGCCGGCCAGTCGGCGTACAGGCGCTTCAGGTTCGCGGCGATTCCCGGATTTCCGCCGGTGAACGCCGCGATGAGAGCGCTCCAGCGGGTCGCGAGGGCCTGACCTTCCGCGCTCTTCGGGGTCGTCCCCGCCTCGACCGCGGCCGCCACGTCACGAATGAGCTCGGCCCAATCTCGCTGGCCTTTTGCCAACACTTCCGGAGTTCCGCGCTGGGCCAATTCTTCCCGTTGCTCCGGAGTATAGTAGGACTTGACCCAGTCCCAGTTTTCCTGCATCTGCATCACCTCGATGATATTCCGGATCGCGTCCCAATCGAGCGCGCCGGTCGTGGCTAGGACGCTTTCGGCGTGGGCAATCGCTTCTTCGGCGCGCGTGAGCCGCTCGCGCTGCTCGGCCAGGATCTGATGCTGAAGCCGGAACGCGGCGGAAATTTCGAGGGGGCTTTGAGCGAGCAGGGCCCGAATCTCGCTCAACGAGAACCCGACAAACTTCAACGTCGCGATTTGCTGGAGCCGAGTCAGTTCGGCGTCGCCGTAGAGGCGATAACCGGACTCCGTCCGCCGCTCCGGCCGAAGCAAGCCGATCCGATCGTAGTGATGGAGCGTGCGGACGGTGACGCCAGCCCGCTCGGCGAACTCGTGGGCGACGTAGCGCCGTTCCGTGCGTTTGTTCACGCCGATCACCTCCTTTACGAAACGAGAGTACATCCTGACGTTACGTCAGGGTCAAGCAAATTCTTGTCAAGTCCGGAACATCCGGCTTACCCTTGGAGCAAGCAAACCACCTCGGGAGGCGTGAGTCGTGGAGAATCTTCTCGAACATCGTATCGTGACCGCGGGTCGTGGAATGGTCCGGGTTACTGCCGATGAGGCGACGGTCACGATTCAATTGATTTCCCAGGAGAAGCGACGCGAGCCGGCTGTCCGCGCGGTCAGCGACGGGGCGGCGCGGCTGAAGAGCGAACTTGACGCGATTGGCTATCGGCGTTTGACGACGTCCGGAGCCTCGGTTGAAGTCCAGCGCGACCGCGGCTCCGGACAGTATGCCTGGAACGAGGGACCAATTATCGGCTACCAGGCGCAACAGGTCTTGACCTTGACCGAGGGCGATTTCGATCGTCTCGAGAAGTTGCTTGGCGCGCTTGCCGCCTGGGAGCCGCCGGCCGGGGTAGATCTGCAGGTTTCGCCGGCGCAGTGGGGGCTGACGTTTGATGCCGAGCGCGACGCGTCAGCTGAAGCCGGTGCCCGCGCCTATGCCGACGCCAAGCAACGCGCCGACGCCATCGCTCGGACCGCCGGTTTCGGCCTCTCCGGCCTGCCCAGTTTCATTCGACATGGGGGCCAATTGTCCTCGCGCGGCGACGAATTCATGGCCCCGGTGATCATGGCGCACAACAATCGCGCGGTACCCGCGCCCCCACCGGTGACGCTCAGTGCCCGCGAGTTTCAGATCACCGCCGAAATAACGGTGGGCTGGGAGATCGAGAAGGCGCGAGCGCTGTAAGTGAGGTCCGTTGGCTGAAACCGGACCTAAACCCCGCCAGCTACCGGAGCCTGGAGCATTCGGTACGCGTAAGTCGTCGCCATCAAAGAGATCGGAACCGTGATCAGCAGGCCGACGCCAAGGAGGATCGCACCGATCACGTTGAGGAAAAACAACACGACCAGCAAGAGGAAGAGTTCGAGGATGTGACGTTTGGTCAGTTCCCAACTGATTCCGAGCGCTTGGGTTGCCTCGGCGTTCCGATCGACGACGGCGTACCCGTAAAAGAGCCAGCGGACCGCGATGTACAGCCCAGGAATGATGAAAAGCAAGAGGCCGATGCCGACGGCGAGTCCGTAGATAATGCCGGCGATCAAGAAACTGATCCAGTGCGGGGGAACGGTGAACAGTTCCTCGAGCCGGGGCTGGTGATTGTCGTAAACCCGAAGGGCAATGCCAATCAGATTCATCTGAATGAACAGACCGACCAGAAAGACGATCAAGCCGAAGAGAAAACCGACGAATGGCGCGTTGCGGCCGAGTTCGCCTCGGAGAAAGTAGAGGATCAGTTCGATCACCCAGACGACCAGAAACAGCAGGATGAAGAAGCCCAGATTGTTCTTGGTCGCGTTCCAGCCGTAGCTCAGCGCGCTTTCGACCGAAAAACTGCTGCCTCGCGTAGCCATTGAGTTACCTCGTTCCTCCCCGCTCGGCGGGATCCTCAAGGGACGCCATCCGCGCACCGTCGCGCTGGTTTCCGCCAGTAGTGGCTTTCTGACAGATTCTACTGGACCGACTGCCGCGTTCGCCCGGCGAAGAGCAAGATGTCGACCGAAACACGCGCCCCAAGTCTGGCGACCGCTTGTCGTGCCGTCGGGGGGACCGCGATTCCGTCAGCGGGCGGGGCTTCGAACGCAAAGTTGACGGCCGGTTAATCTCGGGTTAACCGGCGCAACACCGAGCGTTAACGCTCGCCTCGTAACCTTGCCCCGGGTGGATCTCAGAAGTGGAATCTACAGGAGGGAAGTCCGTTGAGGCCCTATTCCCGAGCGCGTTCGCGGAACGCGGCGATTCGCAATCTCGGACTCGGCATCATGGCGTCGCTGAGCATGGTTCTCGCGGCGTGTGGTGGAACGACCGCGACGCCAACCCCGGCGAGTGCAAATCCAACCGCGGCACCGCAAGCCGTCGCGACCACGGCTCCGGCCGCGACCGCGACGACGGCACCAGCTGCGCCGACCGCGACGACCGCGGCGGCCGCTAGCCCAACCACCGCTCCCACCGTGGCCCCGACGACGGCCCCGACCGAGGTCGCGACCGTGGCGCCAACCGCCGCGGCCGCGATCCAGACCAAGCTTACCGGCGCTCCGGTGACCCTCGTCGTGTACTCGGCGCAGGGCTACGACGACGCGATGACCAAGGCCTTCCAGAAGGCGACTGGTATCCCGACCAAGCTCGTGGACGATAGCACCGGTCCGCTCCTCGCGCGGATTCAAGCCGAAAAGAATAATCCGCAGTGGGGACTGATCTGGGTTGACGGCGACGAAGCGTTCGCGGCGATGGACCAGCAAGGCATGTTGCTGAAGGGCTACGAGCCGAGCGTTCAATGGACCGAGCAAGGGAAAGCGGTCGTTCCGAAGGACCAGAGCTACATTCCCACTGGCCTGACCGTTGCCGGTACCCTGGTCTACGACTCGAAGACGGTAAGCGACCCGCCAAAGACCTGGCAGGATCTCCTCGATCCGAAGTGGAAGGGCCAGATTGGGATGAACAATCCGGCCGTTTCCGGCCCGACCTTCCCCTTCGTCGCGGGTATGATGGAGTATTTGGGTGGCGAGACCCAGGGTGAAGACTTCTATAGCACACTCAAAGCAAACGGCTTACACACCTACTCCACCAACGGTGACACCCTCCACGCGCTCGAGACCGGCCAGATCAAGCTGGCGATGATCCAGAGTTCAGCGGGAATCGGCGCCGATCTAAAAGTTCCAACGATCAAGACGGCGTTTATTCCGAAAGTATCGCTGCTTCCGAGTGTAATCGGCATCGACGCCAAGGCACCGGCCCAGGAGCAGACCGAGGCGAAGATGTTCGCCGAGTTCGTGCTCAGCCCGGCGGGACAGGAAGTGATGTTGAACGGCGACAAGACCGGTGACTCCCTGTACTGGCCGGTGATTCAGGGGGTGCAGCCGCAGAGTGTGCTGCCCGCGCTCGACAGCGTGCCCACGCAGGTTCTCGATCCCTACGTCTGGGGTGCAAAGGAATCCGAGATCAATAAATGGTTCAGCGACAATATCGTTCAGTAATTACAGCTAAGCCGGCCGACGCCCTCCCCGGGGGCGTCGGCCATTTTCTCATGGGACTGGCAGCACCCCTCGTCTGGCCGACGCTCTGGGTCAGCTTTGGCTTACTGCTGCTTGTTCCGACCGTCGCCTTCCTGCTTCTGGCGTTTTCTCCGGCGGCGTTCGATCAGGGCAATGCCTGGCTTACGATCGATAGCTTCGTGGAGGCGCTGAAGGGGCCGACGCTCCGGGGCCTCTTGAACTCTCTCGTGGTCGGCGTCGCGACGTCGGCGCTCGCGCTTGCCTTTGGAACAGCCTTGGCGTGGTTCATGCAGCGCACGACGCTCTTCGGCAAGGGCCTCTGGACGATTCTGATCTGGGCGCTCATGCTCAGCCCGTCTTACCTCGCGGCGGTTGGTTGGGAGAATCTCGTCGAACCGAGCGGCGTGTTGTCGCAATTCGGCATCGATGCCACCGGAATTCACGACATCATCTTTGGTCCAATCGGCGTGACCTGGGTTCTGGCGACCCGCGGCGTGCCCTTTGCCTATCTGGCGATGGCCGCCGGGTTGCTGGGCATCGGTCGCGAACTCGAAGACGCCGCGCGGGTCCACGGCGCGGCGCGCTGGGAGTCGCTCCGGATCACCCTCACCGTCCTGATGCCAGCAATGTGGTCGGCGGTCGCGATTGTCTTCGCCGAGTCGATTAGCGATTTCGGCGTCGCCTCGACGCTCGCCGCGAACGCCCACTTTCCGGTCGCCACCTATACTCTGTACATGGCCATCGACAGCATGCCGATTCAGTTTCCGGTCGCGTCGGCGGTCGGTTGGTTTCTTGTCGCGTCGGCCGGGCTCGCGCTCTTCGTTCAAAACCGCGCTTTGAAGGGGCGTTCCTTCGCGGTGCTGAGCGGCCGGACTCGCCCCGCCGCGCCCCAGCACCTGACGGCCACCGAACAGGCCGTGGCGCTTTTCGCGGTGGTCGTCTTCTTTGGGGCGGCGCTCGGGGTGCCAATTGTTGGCGCGATCACCGCCTCGCTGTTGAAGGACTTCGGCGCGCACTTCACGATCGCTAATCTGACCCTGGACAACTACCGCCGCGCCCTGACCAGCGAGGATCTCATCGGTCCGATGGTGCTATCGGCGCGCCTGGCGACGATCGTCGCTACGCTTGCGGTGATCCTGGGGGCTTTTATCGGGCAACTCCTTTCTCGGCGGCAGGTCGGATTCTGGGCGCGCTCGTTGGATCTCTTGCTCCTCGGCGCGGTGGCGCTCCCGTCGACGGTGCTCGCGGCGGGCTACATCTTCGCCTACAATCTTCCGATTCTCGGAACGCTCGGAATCACCCTTTATGGGACGCTGTTCTTGATGGGCATGGCCTATCTCGCGGCGGCGCTGCCGGGGACGTCGCGCCTTTTGATCGGGCCGCTCGCCCAAATGCAGCGGTCGCTCGTGGACGCGGCTCGCGTGCACGGCGCGTCGGAAGGATACGCCGTGCTCACGACGGTTGTGCCGTTGATGGCCCGCAGCCTGATCTGGGCCTGGCTCCTCACCTTCTCCGGAACGTTCCTCGAACTTCCCATCTCGCAAATCCTCTTTCCGCCCGGGCAGGAACCGCTCGCGGTTGGCATCATCAAGCATTTGCAGAACTATGACTTCGCGGGTGGGTCGGCGATGATGATTCTCGCGGTTCTGGGAATCATCGTCGTCGTCGGGATTCTCCTCGGGGGATTTCGGCTGTTTGGCCCGACCGGATGGCAAAGGATGAAAACACGGTGAACGAGTTTAGAGACTTTTCCCGGCTAACGGCGGAGCCGACGCCGATTCTGGAGTTCCGGGCGATTAGCAAGCGGTACGGCCAGACCGTCGCTTTGTCTGACGTGAGTCTGACCGTCGAAGCCGGCTCGTTCGTCGTCCTGCTGGGACCGTCGGGCTCGGGCAAAACGACCATGCTCCGCTGCGCGGCCGGCATCGAACGGATCAGCGAGGGCGCGGTCGCCCTGGATGGGGCGGTCGTCGACGACGGGCGGCGACCGGTACCGCCGGAGCGGCGGGATCTGGCGATGGTCTTTCAGGATTACGCCCTCTGGCCGCACATGACCGCGCGTCAGAACGTGGCGTATGCGCTGAAGCGCCGACGCCTCTCCGGCGTCGAAGCCGGACGTCGCGCGGAAGATTTTCTCCGCCGCGTCGGACTTGGCGCGTTGACCGAACGCTATCCGAGCGAACTGTCCGGAGGCGAGCAGCAGCGGGTTGCGCTGGCGCGCGCTCTGGTGGCGCGGCCCCGTTTGCTCCTCTTCGACGAGCCACTTTCCAACCTCGACGCGAGCCTGCGCGAGCGCATGCGGGTCGAAATCGCCACTCTGGTGCGCGAGGTCGCGGCGTCGGCGCTCTACATCACCCACGACCAGGCCGAAGCCTTCGCGCTGGCGGACAAAATCGGCGTGCTGGAGCGTGGGCGTCTGGTCCAGGTGGGCTGCCCGGAGGAGATCTATCGGTCGCCGGCCACTCCCTTTGTCGCCCGCCTCACCGGCCTCGCCGGCGAACTGGGCGGCACGGTCACCGAGATGGTGGCTGACGGGGTCGCCGCGCTCCGGGTGCTGGACTCGCGAATTACCGCCCGGTCGACTGTCCCGGTTCGGTCCGGAGTCGACGCGCGCGTCCTGATTCGACCGTCGGCAATTCGACTGCACCCGCCCGCCGCTACCCACGCTCACTTCGTTGCCACCGTGCGCGACGTGGCATTCTGCGGTCGCGGCTACGAGCACCTCGTGGAGCTCGGCGATGGATCCCGGCTCTCCGGGGTCTTCGACGGCGCGCGTTGGGAGCGTGGCTCGGCGGTTGGGGTCACCCTATCGACCGACGACTGCCTGGTCTTCGCGGAAGGGCCGGGACCCGTTCATGCCGTACCGGTCGTCAGCCGTAACGGAGCGTTTACGATACCTTCAATACCGGTTTAGCCTCCGTTTAACTTGCTGGTCGATAGTAGACAGCAGGTCTCGCGGAGAGAGCCGCCCCAGGCTCGCGGTGTCTGGTGACCGAGATGCGAGACCTTCGTTAAAACTCTCAGGTTATCAAGGAAAACGAATGCCAGCTTCCGATAATCTGCTCGCCAAACTGGCCGACTATGGTCAACGCCTGTGGAAACTCGTATTCGACTGGCAGAACCGCTGTCCGCACTGTGGTTCGGAACTGGTTCTCGCCTGGCCGACTGTCCCGGAGGACTTTGCCCTCGGCAACATCCTCTACACCTGCGAGCAGTGCGGCGCGGACGTGCCGACTCAGTTCTGGGCGATCAGCAGCTTGAACGATTGACCCGACTTCCGTTTGCCCTCGCCTCGGCGTGCGGCTATACTGCCATGGATAACCTGGCCTTGGAACGCTAAGCGTCCTCTGTTCCAAGCGCAAAAGCCCGGAGTTACCCGTGCGTGCCGAAGTGCTGGCGATTGGGATACCCCTGGCGATTCTTTTGCTCGGCGTTGTAGTTGGCGTGATCTTGCGTTCCTCGATGGGGCGCTACGTTAACGGGCACCAGACCGACCCGGGCCGAATCGACGTCGCCGCGTTGCGCCTGGCGCGGGGTTACGTCCTTAGCTGGGCCGTGCTTGCTGGGGTCGCGGTGGCCGTTGGGATCAGTTCGATAACGCCCCTGGCCCGGGAGTGGCTCGACCGGGCGATCCTGGCGCTGGCATACGGAACGATCACCGCCTTTTTGATCGCGGTGACGGTGAGGTTGATGCGCCGGCTTGGCGAGCGGGTCGAGGGATTTCGGCCGGTCGAGGGCATGGCGAAACGGGTCACCCAGATTACCCTCGGTATCCTGGGCGGATTGCTCATTCTCAACGCCCTGACGATTCCGATCACGCCGCTGTTGACCACCCTCGGCATCGCCGGTCTGGCCACCGCGTTGGCGCTCCAGGACACTCTGTCGAACTTCTTCGCGGGGTTTTACTTACTGGCCGACCGACCGATTCGAGCCGGCGACTTCATCAAACTGGATACTGGCGACGAGGGTTTTGTCCTCGACGTCGGTTGGCGGACGACAAAACTGCGGACCCTTCCGAACAACGTCGTCGTCCTGCCGAATCAGAAACTGGCCCAGGCAATCATCACCAACTACTCCTTGCCGGAAGGCCGGATGGGGGCGTCACTCTCCGTTGGGGTGAGCTACGATTCCGACATCGACCACGTCGAGCGTGTCCTGGTTGAGATCGCCGAAGGTGCCAAAGGGGACATCGGTGGCCTGTTGGTCGATCCGCCTCCGGTTGTCGTTTTCAGTCCGGGATTTGGCGAGTCAGCGCTGGGCTTTACCGTGGCCTTCCAGGTTGCCCATTTCACCGATCAGTTTGGGGTGCAGAACGAACTGCGGAAGCGGATCTACCGTCGCTTCCGAGAAGAGGGAATCGCCTTCCCGTTCCCCACTCGGACGATCCACCTCGTCCACGACGACGCCACCTCGACGCTACCCGGTCGGGAAACTACTCCAGTAGCGCCGCGCCCCAACCCGCAATAGCTGGCTGGCCGGACTTGCCGACCTTTGCGATGGGGGAAATCGCATGGTAGAAGTTAAGGCAAGTTGACCCGAGGAGACCAATCGTGGCACACGACGAACTGCGCGGGAACGGCCGGTTTCCCGCCGATTTTGTTTGGGGGGCGGCAACCGCGGCGTATCAAATCGAAGGCGCGGCTTCCGAAGGCGGACGGGGCGAGTCGATCTGGGACCACTTCAGCCACACCCCGGGCAAGACGGTTAACGGCGACACCGGCGACGTCGCTTGCGATCACTATCACCGTTGGCCGGAGGACGTCGCGCTGCTGCGCGAGCTGGGTTTTAAGGCGTACCGTTTCTCGATCGCCTGGCCGCGGATCTTGCCGGATGGGCGGGGTCGGCTGAATCCCCGGGGCCTCGTCTTCTACGATCGCCTCGTCGACGCGCTGCTCGACGCCGGCATCACCCCGTGGGTGACCCTGTACCACTGGGATCTGCCGCGGGCACTCGAAGAACTGGGCGGCTGGCGCAACCGGGCCACCGCTGATGCCTTTACCGAGTATGCCGACGAGGTAACCCGCCGCCTCGGCGACCGGGTGAAAAACTGGATCACCCTCAACGAGCCCTGGTGCAGTTCCTTCCTGAGCCACTGGATCGGCGAGCACGCTCCCGGACACCACGACCTGAAAGAAGCGCTGGACGCGAACCACGTTTTGCTCCTCGCCCACGGCCAGGCTGTGCCGGTCATTCGGCGAAATAGTCCGCGCGCGCGGGTAGGGATTACCCTCAATCTGGCGCAGGTTTATCCGGCAAGTGAGAGCCCGGCCGACCGCGCCGCCGCGGTTCGGTACGCTGGCTACTTTAACCGCTGGTTCATGGATCCGCTCTATGGCCGAGGGTATCCCGAGGACATGCTCGCGCTCTATGGTCCGGATCTCGCGCCGCGCGCCGAGGCGAATGACTTCAAGACAATCGCCGCGCCGACCGATTTTTTGGGCCTGAACTACTACAGCCCAACCTTCATCGCCGACGATCCGAAAAGTGGACCTTTCCGGGCCCGGGACGTTGGCCTGGCGGGGGCCGAACGCACCGAGATGGGGTGGGTCGTCTATCCGCGAGGGCTGTACGACCTGCTCGTCGACGTCTCGCGGGCTTATCCTACCGGCCCGCTGTACATCACCGAGAACGGCGCGGCCTATCCGGATCCGGAGCCGGTGAATGGCCGAGTTGCCGACCCGTCCCGGCTGGCGTATTATCAGGGCCATCTCGCCGAAGCGCAGCGGGCCGTTCAGAATGGTGTTCCGCTCAAGGGATACTTTGCCTGGTCACTGCTTGACAATTTCGAGTGGGCCTTCGGCTATAGTCGCCGCTTCGGACTGACGTACGTCGACTTTGCGACCCAGCAGCGGACCGTCAAAGACAGCGGTCGTTGGCTGTCGAAAGTGGTGCGAGGGAATCGAGTCGAGGGGTGAGGGGATAGGGAACGGGACCGGACCTAACCCCCGCGCCCCCTTCCCGCGCCGGGAAGGGGGAATCTTCCCTCTCCCGCTGGGAGAGGGTCAGGGTGAGGGCGTTCCTCCCCCAACACCCAGCACCCAAAACCCAACACCCGTCTCGGAGGTTTCGTGCGCAACGAAGAGGTCATTCGGGTCCTCAATGCGATTGGGGATCTCTTGGAGATCAAAGGGGAGACCCGCTTTCGGGTCAACGCCTATCGGGATGCCGCGCGGCAAATCGAGGGGCTGGCGGAAGACCTGAACAGCGTGGCTGCCGAGGGACGATTGCGGACGATTCCCGGCGTCGGCGAAGCGATTGCCGCGAAGTTGCAGGAGTTGCTGGAAACCGGCAAACTGGCGTACTTCGAGAGATTAAAAACCGAAGTTCCGGAGACCCTCCTCGTTCTGCTCCAGGTTCCGGGATTGGGGCCGCGTAAGATCAAACTCCTCTACGAAACCCTGGGCGTCAAAGGCATCGACGACCTGCGGGCCGCGCTGGTGGACGGGCGGGTGGCGACGCTGCCCGGCATGGGCGCGAAATCGATCGAGAACCTCAAGCGCGAGGTCGAACGTTACGAACAACGCGGCTCGCGCTCCCCCCTCGGTTCGGCGTTGCCAATCGTTCAGGAGATGATGGCGCTGCTTCGCGAGCGGGCCGGGCCGGCGATTCTCCAGATGGAGGAGGCAGGTTCGGTCCGCCGCCGCCGCGACACCATCGGCGACCTGGACATCCTCGTCGCCAGCGACGATGCCGCCCGGGTTCTCGACGCTTTCGTGGGGCTACCGATGGTTCAGGAAGTGATTGGCCACGGCGACACCAAAGCGTCGGTGCTCGGGCCCCGAGGGCAGCAAATCGACTTGCGAGTGGTGCCACCGGACTCCTGGGGCGCGGCGCTGCAATACTTCACCGGTTCCAAGGCCCACAACGTCCGCCTGCGGGAGATGGCGGTTCGCAAGGGCTGGCGGTTGAACGAATACGGCCTTTACGAATCGGCGAGCGACCGCAAACTGGCTGGCTCCGACGAGGCCGGGATTTACGCGGCCTTCGGGTTGCCCTGGATTCCGCCGACGCTCCGGGAGGACAACGGCGAGATCGAGGCCGGACTGGCCGGCCGGCTTCCCCGACTCGTGCAGGCCACCGACATGCGCGGTGATCTGCACAGTCATTCCACCTGGAGCGATGGTCAGGCAAGCATCGAAGAGATGTGGGCCGCCGCGCGCGCGAAAGGATACGAGTATCTCGCCCTCACCGATCATTCGCAGTCGTTGGGCGTCGCGAACGGTCTGAGTCTGGACCGTCTGCGCGAACAGCGTGAGATTGTCGCGGCGATGAACCAGCGCGGCGAGGGGCCGCGGCTGCTGCTGGGGGTCGAGTTGGAGATCCGCGCCGACGGCAGTTTGGATTTTCCGGACGAGGTGCTCGCCGAACTCGACATCGTCGTCGCCTCGGTCCACAGCGGTTTTTCTCAGCCTCGCGATAAGATGACCGCGCGGTTGGTCGCGGCTGCCTTGAATCCCCACGTGGATATCATCGGTCACCCGACCGGACGGTTGATCGGGCGGCGTGACTCCTATGACGTGGATGTCGACGCGCTGATCGACGTCTGCTCCCGCACCGGCACGGCGCTGGAGATCAACAGCCATCCGGCTCGCCTCGACCTTGATGACGTTCACGCGCGCCGGGCGATGGAACTGGGCTGCTGGCTGGCGATCGACACCGACGCGCACGCGCCGGATCACTTCGATCTCCTCCCCTACGGCATCGCGACCGCGCAGCGCGCCTGGGTCACCCCGGAGCGGGTACTGAACAGCCTCTCGTTACCTGACCTGCGAGCGCATCTGGACGCGCGTTGCCAGACCGGTGGACGCGGTTAAGGTGTCGCGGTCGGTCCGTTCTCCCTCGACTTGGCAAAACCTCGCGGCGTGCGCGATTGTCCTGGCTTTCGCCGGCCTGGCGGTCCTTTTCAGCATAGTGCAGCCGGTACTGGAAGCGCCCGACGAGACCTCGCACGTGTCAGTCGTCCGCTTCATCGCGGCGCACCACGCTCTGCCGGACCAGTTGCCGAACTTTCCAGCGGGTCAGGAGGGAAGCCAGCCGCCACTCTACTACGTCCTGGGGGCGGTGCTCTGGGGGTTCGCTCCGAATCAGGCCATCGCGCCAGATTTCCACGCCATGAATCCCCGGATCGATTTCAGCCGCAATTACGAGCCCCGCGAGAATCGCAACCTGTACGCCCATACCCCGCGGGAGGCGTTTCCCTATCAGGGAGACGTGCTGGGGATCCACCTCGTACGCCTGCTCAGCGTACTCCTGGGCTGCCTGACCGTCGCACTGACTTACCTGACCGCTCGCGACCTCTGGCCGGAGCGCCCTTTGGCGGTGTTGCTCGCTCCGGCCATCATTGCTTTCGATCCCCAGTTCACGTTCATGTCCGGTGTGGTGAACAACGACGATCTGATCGCGACCACCGCGACGCTGGTGTTATTCCTCCTCGTCCGCTGGCTGCGCCGCGGTGGTTCGCCGCGCCTCGCGGTGGCGCTTGGCGTCAGTCTGGGCGCGGCGGTGCTCTCCAAGACCAGCGGCCTCCTCCTCGTTCCGCTGACCCTGGTGGTCTTTCTGCACGACCTGGCGGATCTCACATTCCTCCCACGGGCGTGGGTGACCGGCGAAACTCCGGCTCGCCGGCGAACCCTCGGCTATCTGGCAATTGTCGCGGTGGTAATGGTAGTGGTCTGCGGGTGGTGGTTCGCGCGGAACCAGGTGCTTTATGGCGATCCACTGGGTTGGGAAGTCATGCTGGAAGCTAACGGCACGATGGTGCGCTCCGCGCCGCTCCAGATTCTGACTGCTGTCCAAACGCTCTGGAACGCCCGGTCCACCTTCTGGGGAATCTTCGGTTGGACGAACGTCGTCTTTTCGGACCCGGTTTACCGCGCGTTTGACCTCGCGAGCGGCCTGGCTCTCCTGGGGGCAGCGATCGCCGCGCTACGCTGGTTGATCGGCGTTCTTCGGAAGCCGGCGATCGAAACCCGGCGCGCCCTCGCGGTGCTGCTGGTTGCGGTCTGGCCGGTCGCGGTCTTCGTCAGCCTGGTACGCTGGCTCCAGTTGGTTGAGGCAGCCGATCAGTGGCGGCTGATGTTCCCGGCGATTGCGTCGATCGGGATTCTCCTCGCCCTCGGCCTCGACGAGATCCTCGGACTCGTCCTCGGCTTTGTCCGTCTGGCGAGACCCCGCCCAATCTCCTCGTCGGTGGTCGCGGCGGGCCTGGCCATTCTGCTGGTTCCCCTCGGGTCCGCGGCGAATTTGTACGTGATCGAGCGGGTCGTCGCGCCGGTGTACTATCCGGTTGCCGTGACGCAAGGTCCGCCGGAGAGCAGTCGCTCGCTGTTTTTTGGAAAGGATGTCGAACTGGTCGACTATCGCGTCGAGCCGACCGTGCTTCAGCCGGGTGGCACGGTTCAGGTCGACCTGTACTGGCGGGCGGTGCACCCGATGTCCCAGAACTGGCTGGTTTCGCTGACCGTTCTTGGGGAAGGCGAGGACCGCCTGACGCGCGTGCAGGCCTGGCCGGAGGGTGGACGAGCGCCGACTTCCGGCTGGCAACCGGGCCAGGTCCTCCGGGACCATTACACCCTGCGACCGGTCTGGAATTCTCCGCAGCCCCAGATCGCGTCGGTCTGGCTAAACCTCTACTCGAACTCGACACCCGGCGGCGTCGATTTGCCAGTGACCAATCGTTCGGGCCAGAAGGTTGGCAACGGCGTGGTGCTCGGCACAGTCAAACTGCTGGCGTCGCGTCCGGACAATCGGCAGCCGAGCGTCGTTCGGGCGGCGCGGTTCGGGTCGGCGATTGAGTTGCGGGGCTACAATGCTGAGCGCGCGGGCAATACCCTTCAGGTCACCCTTTACTGGAGGGCGTTGGCTCAGCCAACCGAAGACGATACCGTGTTCGTCCACGTTCTGGACAGTACCGGTAAGGTCGTGGCTCAGCACGATAGTCCGCCACGCCTCGGGAAGTATCCCACCCACCTCTGGGCCGCCGGTGAAACCCTGACCGACGTCCACCCGGTGTCCCTCGTCGGCCTTCGCCCCGGCCAGTATCGGGTCGTCGTCGGGCTGTACAACCCCAAGACCGGCGTGCGTCTCGTGCCCACCGAAACCTCGGCCCCGGTTGTCGACAGTAGCGTTCTGCTGTTCGACCTAACAAATCCCTGAACTGATTGACCGGCGAGGCGGCGTCAGGTGTCTGCCGGAGCCAGCCGGCCGTACCGTGCTATACTGAACTCACCCACAACAAAGAGGCGGACGATGGCACAGAGTGACATTGGACTTATTGGGCTCGCCGTGATGGGCGAGAACCTTGCCCTCAACATGGCCCACCACGGTCACAAGGTTTCGGTTTACAATCGCACGGCGGCGCGAACCCGCGAGTTTGTCGAAGGGCGCGGGAAGGGAATGCTCGGAACCTACGACATTCCGGAGTTTGTCGCTTCGCTGGAGCGTCCTCGGCAGGTTTTCCTGATGGTGAAGGCCGGCGCGCCGGTCGACGAGATCCTGGCGCAGGTGAAGCCGCACCTCGAACCCGGCGACATCGTCATGGACGGTGGTAACTCCTACTATCGGGACACCGAGCGCCGGTCGAAAGAGATGGCCGCGGCGGGGATCCACTACTTTGGGGTCGGGGTCAGCGGCGGCGAGGCCGGCGCGTTGGAAGGTCCGAGCATCATGCCCGGCGGCCCCGCCGAGGCGTATTCTCGCGTCGGGCCGATTTTGGAAGCAATCGCCGCCCAGGTGTCCGATGGTGCCTGCTGCGCCTACATGGGCCCGCGCTCGGCCGGCCACTACGTCAAAATGGTCCACAATGGCTGCGAGTATGGCGTGATGCAGTTGATCGCCGAGACCTACGACGTCCTTCGGACGGCGTTTGGCCTGAGCGCGCCCCGCCTCGGCGAGATTTTCGGCGCCTGGAATCAAGGCGAACTGGACTCGTACCTGGTGGAGATCACGACCAAGGTGCTCGCCTATACCGACGCCGAGACCGGCCGTCCCCTGGTCGATCTGATCCTCGATCAGGCCGGGCAGAAGGGGACTGGCAAGTGGACGACCCAGGACGCCGCCGACCTTGGGATTCCCATCCCGAACATCGATGCCGCGCTCTGGGCTCGCAATATCTCGGCGCTCAAGTCGGAGCGGGTCGCCGCAAGCCAGGTTCTGACTGGACCAAGCGTGTCCCCGGCGGCGGTCGATCAGAACTTCGTCGCCGCGGTGCGTGACGCCCTCTACGCCGGCATGATCATCTCCTACGCCCAGGCGATGTCGCTGCTCCGGGCCGCGTCCCACGAGTACGCCTATGGCCTGAACCTGGCCGAAATCGCGCGTATTTGGAAGGGTGGCTGCATAATCCGCTCGCGGCTCCTCAACCCGATTCAGGCTGCCTTCACCCGCAACCCGGACCTCGCGAACCTTCTGGTCGACACCGAGTTTAGCGCCCGGATTAACCTGCTCGTGCCGAGCCTGCGCCTGGTGATCCACAAGGCGATCGATCTGGGAGTTCCGACCCCGGCATTGAGTTCTTCGCTCGCGTATTTCGACAGTTACCGCAAAGCAAGTTTGCCGGTGAACCTGATTCAGGGACAGCGTGACTTCTTCGGGGCCCATACCTACCAGCGAACGGACCGCAGCGGCGTCTTCCACACCGAGTGGGAGTAAGCGGGTGTTGAAGGGAATCGACCACATTGTCGTCCTGGCGCGCGACCTGGCCGAAGCCGAAGCGAACTTTCGCCGGGCCGGCTTTACGGTCATTCCCGGCGGCGAGCACGTCGGCGGAATGACCCACAACGCGCTGGTCTCGTTTGCCGACGGAACCTACTTCGAGTTGATCGCCTTCCGCGAGCCGGATCTGCCCCACGAGCACCGCTGGTGGGAGCGACTCGCCCGCGGCGAAGGGTTGGTCGACTACGCGCTGCTGTCCGATGACCTGATCGCCGATGCCTCTCGGGTCCGCGCCGCCGGGCTGCCGATGCGCGGCCCGGCCGACGGCGGTCGACTGCGGCCGGACGGCGAAGAGTTGGTCTGGCGGTCGTTTTTCCTCGGCTCGGGAATCGGTCAGTCTGGCCTGCCCTTCGTCATCGAGGACGTAACCCCACGCCCGTCGCGCGTCCCGGGCGGTGATGCGACCCACCACGCTCGGCAGGTAACCCGGGTCGCCGGGCTGTCCGTCGTCGTCGCGGATCTCGCGGTGGCGAGCCGCGAACTAGAGGCGTTGCTCGGCTCGCCACCGCGCCTGGGCGAAAGGCCGGCAACCGGGCGAAGCGCCACGTTCGGAGTTGGCGAGCAGTGGCTGGAGTTGATCCAGCCGTCCGGATCCGGGAATCCGGCCGGGGAACATTTGCGCCGGCTTGGTGAGGGTCCCTACGAAGTGGTTCTCGCCAGCGGACCCGGTGGCGAACCGGGCACCGGACCGGCGCTGAGCGAGCCGCTGAATGGCGCGCGGATCCGGGTGATTTAGAGCGCGGGACGCTTTTTGCCTCACCCATCGAGCCAATGATGCTGCCCGCCGCGGTAGATCCGGTCGCCGCCGCGATGAAGGCTAACGAATAGCGCGGGTGCGGCGACGGAGTTTGCATGCGAACGCTTCGGGATCTCCTGGGTCTGCTCCGCGGCCATCGACGCTTGTTGTCGCTGGGCATCTTGTGCGCGTTGGCGTATACCCTGCTTTCCTTGATTTCGCCCCTGCTGATTCGCGCGGTCCTGCAGCAGGTAAGTGACGCTCGGGCGGGCGGCGATCCGGCGGCGGCTGGGACGATTGCCGGCCTGGCTCTGGCGATCGCCGTGGTCGCTCTCCTCAGGGGTGGCTGCCGGTACGGCGACGCGATCATCTCGCACATCGTCGCCTACCGTATTTTGGACGAGCTACTTGTCCGGGTGTACGCCCATCTTCAGCGGTTGCCCCACCGTTTCTTCGTCGGCCAGCAGACCGGCGAGTTGGCCGCGCGAGCGGTCGGCGACGTCGAGGCGATTGAAGTCTTCATCGCTCACGCGATTGCCCAGGCAGTGCAGGCGCTCCTCATCCCATTCGCCATGGTCCTGGTTCTCCTCACGATCAATCCGCGCTTGGCGTTGCTCACCGTCCTGCCGCTGCCGCTCGCGGCGGCGATCTCGGTCTGGTTCGCGCCGAATTTCCATCGGGTTTGGCGCCGAGTGCGGGTTCAGCTTGCCGAATTGGGCGCGACCTTTCACGAGGACGTCGGCGGCATGCCGGTGATCAAGGCATTCACCCGGGAGGCGGAGCGCCAGCGGGCGCTGTCCGATCAGAGTCGACGCTTTCGTGACGAGATCATTTACGCGAACGTCCTCACCTTGCTGCCGGCGTCGACGATCGAGGTCATCGCCGGCGTTGGGACCGCCCTGGTCGTCTGGCAAGGCGGTCTGGGCGCGCTCGTCGGGGGAGTTTCCACCGCCGACCTCCTGGTGGTCATTTTGTACGCCACGTACATTTATCAGCCGGTCCTCCAGCTAGCCGCGCTCAGCGAAGGGGTGAACACCGCGATTGCCGCGGGAAGCCGGGTTTTCGAACTCTTGCGAACCGAGCCGGACATCGTCGACGCGCCCGGCGCATCCTCGCCGCGAACGGTCGATGCGAGCGTTTGCTTCGATGGCGTGTGGTTCGGCTACGACCCGGAGCGACCGGTTCTCCGTGGGCTGGACCTGAGCATCGCGTCGGGCGAGACGGTTGCCCTCGTCGGGACGACCGGGGCAGGCAAGACGACGACAATCAACCTCATTCCGCGCTTCTACGACGTCCAAAGTGGCGCGGTGCGAGTCGCCGGCCTCGATGTGCGGGATGTCCAGTTGAACTGGCTTCGGGCAAGAATCGCCCTGGTGCTCCAGGACGTCTTCCTCTTCCACGGAACGGTTCGCGAAAACCTGCTTTTTGGCCGCCCGGACGCCTCCGAATCCGAACTTCGCGCGGCCGCTCGGGCTGCCCACGCCGAGGAGTTCATCTGGGATCTCCCGTTTGGTTACGACACCTTGATCGGCGAGCGCGGGGTTCGACTTTCCGGTGGCCAGAAACAGCGCCTGTCGATTGCCCGAGCCATCCTGAAAGACGCGCCGATTCTGGTTCTGGACGAGCCAACCTCCTCGGTGGACGTGGAAACCGAGGAACTGATTCAGGATGCACTCAATCGGTTGAGTCGCGGCCGAACGACGATCGTGATCGCGCATCGCCTCAGCACGATCCGAAATGCGGACCGGATCGCGGTGGTGGACGACGGCCGGATTGTCGAGAGCGGCGATCACGCCACCCTCCTCGCCCAGCGCGGAAGCTACGCGCACCTCTACCAGATTCAGGCCAACGCCGCCCAATTCGCTGTCCGCGCGGACGCTGAATAGTCGTCGACCTGACCGAGAGGTGGCAATCGTCGCGTCATTTTACACAAATTAAACAAACGAGCGGTCGCGCGACTTCCGGACGGCCCTACAATAATTGAGTGAAGAGGCTGGATTCTCGTCGGGACATTTTGCTGGCACTCCCCATCGCGCTGATTGCCTTCGCGATTCGACTCAAAGGGATTCACGGGATCGATCTCGGGTTGGACGGGGGCCTATCGCTTGCCGTGGCGGCGCTTCCGCCGTCGGCCGCGCTCCAATTTCTTGCCCACGACGTTCATCCTCCCCTGTTTTACTTGTTGCTTCACCTTTGGATTGCCTCCGTGGGGAGCGCGCCGTTCAGCGCCAAGTTCTTTGGCGTTCTCTCCGGAATCCTTGCGATTGTCGCGCTCTACGGTTGGGTTCGCTCGTTCGCCGGCCCACTGGCTGCCACGGCGGCAAGTCTCCTCCTCGCGGTTTCCCCGGTCGCGGTGGAGATTGACCTGACCGTGCGGGAGTACTCGTTAGCGGTTCTCCTGATGATCGTTGCCGTCGGGTCGGCGACCAGACGGCCTACCGGGGGCCGAGTTCGGTTTATCGTACTCGGTACTCTGGCGGTCTGGACGTCCTATCTGGCGCTGACCGTTCCGCTCATCGCGGCCCTTGGCGCGATGTGGCGCCGGGACACTCGCCGATTGGTCGACGGCGTGACCATCGGAGCATCGATTCTGCCCTGGCTCGGATTCGCCACGCTGTCGGGCTTTTTGGCGGTCTTTCAAAGTGCCGGACCGCGTCAGCAAACGGTCGCCGGGGAACCACTCTTGCCGCAATTGAGCGACGCATTTCGCATGCTGGACGGTGGGGTCTGGCTCCAGCCGGAATGGCTGGGGCCGCTCGCGCTCGGGGCGGCAATCGTGGTGGTGGCCGTCGCGGTATGGCGAATGTCCGACGGCTTGCAAAGTTCCGCGCGCGTGCTCCCGCTGGCGTGGCTCGGGATCGCGGTCCTGAACGTGGCGGCTGCTATCCTCGTGAACACTTACTGGACCCGAGAGGGTCTCGGCGTTCGCTACATCGCTCCCGCGCTCCCTTTCGTCTTCGCCTTTCTGGGGATGGGCATCGTGTGCGGTCTCCGTCGGGTGCCATTTGTCGGCGTGGTCGCGCTTGCCCTCCTCGTCGTGCCCAACCTCCTTGGTACGCTAGCCTGGTATCGTCGGCCGACCCTTCCCCCGTCATTTTGGGATCCGACCGCGCTGGTCGCCACCCTGGACGCGCGGACCGCGCCACACGATGGAATTGTCTTCGTCTCCGCCGAGCAGGCCGGCTACTACCAGGCATTGAGCGAACATCCCCGACCCTGGGTGCTGATTCCGGCCGGCACCGATTACCTCCAGGGAGACGTCACCCGGCGTGCCGACGCGGAGTTACCCGAACTTACGCGGCAGAGTCGTGCGATCTGGCTGGTCGTCTACCGCGGGGTTGTCGGCGAAGGAACGTCCAAACTCAACGACTGGCTCAGCTTGCGTGACTTCGCGGTCACGCCAATAACCCTCCCCGATTCGGAGATCGATCCGTATCTGACTGATGCGGCGCTCCATGAATCTTCGGCCCAGACTTATCCTGGTGTCGCCTTCGCGGATAGTGTGCGTCTGCTCGGAGCCACCGCGCCAACGGTTCTTCTCGGCGGTGGCGTCTTACCGGTCGATCTGCGCTGGCAAGCCTCTACGCCGCCAAGTCGCGACCTGAAAGTCTTCGTGCATTTGATCAACCAGAATGGCGCTGTAGTGAGTCAGCACGACTCGCCCCCGGCCAACGGTCGGGCGCCGGTGCCGCGCTGGCAAGCCGGTCAGATCGTCGATGATCGGCATGGACTATTGATTCCGAATCATCTGCCGTCGGGCACCTACTGGCTCGAGGTTGGTCTCTATGACGGGGACGGCCGCCTCTCCCTTTTGAAGGGAGGCGACACCGTGCGTCTTGGGCCGATCCGGGTCAAAGACTAACTACTCCGACGTTGATTGCGTGAGGAGCCAACCCGCGGCAGCGGCTCGGCAATTACTTCCGGCACCCGAGCGACAGGTTGGCCGCCGATGGCGCTCGGGTGCCGGTAACCTTATAATTGACACGCTACGATTTGTCCCTGGATACACCATGTCGCTGCACACTGTAAACGAAAGGCTGTGAAGGAGTAGAAATGGCACGACCGATTACCCTTTTCACGGGCCAATGGGCGGATCTCCCCCTGGAAACCCTTGCCGGCAAGGCCGCGAGCTGGGGCTACAACGGCCTCGAACTGGCGTCCTGGGGCGACCACTTCGACGTTCTGCGAGCCGCCGAGGACCCGGGTTACGCCGAGGAACGGCGGGCACTCCTGCGTAAGCACGGACTAAGTGTCTATGCCTTCAGCATTCACCTGGCGGGCCAGTTGATTTGTGACGAGCCGCTCGACGAGCGTCACGCCGGCTTCGCTCCACCGGAACATCGCTACAGTCCGCAGGCGATGCGCGATTGGGCGACGAGTGTCTGCCTGGCGGCACCGCGAGCGGCGCGAAACCTCGGGGTCGACGTGGTGACCGGCTTCACTGGCTCGTCGATCTGGCACCTCTGGTTCCCTTTCCCGCCGCAGGTGCCCGACATGATTGACGCGGGCTATCGGCAGTTTGCCGAGCGTTGGAACCCCATTCTTGACGAGTTTGGCAAGCACGGCGTCAAGTTCGCGCTCGAAGTGCACCCGTCGGAGATTGCCTACGACTTTCACACCGCGACCCGGGCGCTCGAAGCGCTGGGGAACCGTCCGGAGTTCGGCTTTAATTTCGATCCGAGCCATCTGATCTGGCAGGGCATCGATCCGGCCAAGTTCATCTACCACTTCAACGATCGAATCTACCACGTCCACGTCAAAGACTCGAAGGTGCTGGTGGACGGCGAGAACGGCATCCTTTCCTCGCACCTCAACTTTGGCGACCGTCGGCGTGGCTGGGACTTCGTCTCGCCCGGCCACGGCGACGTGAAATTCGAACCCATCGTGCGTGCCCTTAATCGCATCGGTTACCAGGGGCCGCTTTCCGTCGAGTGGGAAGACAGCGGCATGGACCGCGAGCACGGCGCCGCCGAGGCGGTCCGCTTTGTTCGGGAAATTGATTTCGCGCCATCGGGCATCGCGTTTGACGCGGCGTTCCAGCGGTAAGGGGAGGAAGAGATGTCCGATCAGGTTGGATTTGTGACGATGGCCGGCCCGCGCGCGAGCGGGCACGCGCCAGAGATTGGCGTGGGCATGCTAGGCTACGCCTTCATGGGCAAGGCCCACACGAACGCCTACAAGAAGATTCCCTACATGGTTTATCCGCCGCCAGCTATCCCAAAGCTGGTTGCGATTGCTGGTCGCAACGAGGAAGCCGTGCGGGAGGCCGCGCAGCGCTACGGCTACGAGGGCTATTACACTGACTGGCGAGCGATGGTCGCGGATCCCCGGGTGCAACTCTTTGACAACGGCGGTCCGAACGCCCTTCACGCCGAGCCGTCGATTGCCGCGGCCGAGGCAGGGAAGCACATTCTCTGCGAGAAGCCACTCGGTCGGACCGCGGCGGAAGCCAAGCACATGCTCGACGCGGTTAGCAAGGCTGGCGTGAAGAACATGGTTGCCTTTAACTACCGCTTTGTGCCGGCGATTCGCCAGGCGTACGAGCTAATTCACAGCGGCGCGTTGGGCGAGATCTATCACTTTCGGGCGGTCTACCTCCAGGAGTGGATCACCGATCCGAACTTTCCGATGATTTGGCGATTGAACAAAAGCGAGGCCGGAAGCGGCGCGCTTGGCGACCTCGGCGCTCACATCATCGACCTGGCCCGCCATCTGGTGAGCGAACCCAAGTCGGTCATGGCGATGACCAAAACCTTCATTCCAGAACGTCCGACCGCCGAAGGCGGCCGCGCCAAGGTGGATGTGGACGACGCCTTCATCTCGTTGGTTGAGTTTGAGAACGGCGCGATTGGCACGCTCGAAGCGTCGCGCTTCGCACCAGGCCGCAAGAACCATCAAGTTCTCGAGGTCAACGGATCCAAGGGATCGCTGGTCTTCAACCTGGAGCGTCTCAACGAGCTGGACGTCTTCTGGAAGGACGGCACGCCGCGGGAGACCCAGGGATTCACCAACGTGCTCGTCTCCGAGTCCTACCATCCCTTCTGGCAGTACTGGTGGCCCCAGGGCCACATTATCGGCTGGGAGCATACCTTCGTTCACGAGATCACGCACCTCCTCGACGCGATCGTGAACAACAAAGAGGTCGCCCCCTACGGCGCCACCTTCCTCGACGGCTACCGGAACGCGGTGATCTGCGACGCGATCCTGCGGTCGGCGAGCGAAGGCCACCGGGTCGCCGTCGAGTACCAGGTCTAGAATCGGAATACCCCGCGGGGCACCGCGCGACAGTGGTGCCCCGCTCTCCCTTCCACGATTTCGATCAATTGGGAACAAGTTGAGGTTGCCCCGCGTTTCATGTGGTGAGGAGGCGGGGTGGGATAGACGAGTCGGCGACTCGCCCAATCCCTAAGCCGGGCCTCCAAGTAATTCCGAGGTGGTGGAAGGTGACCGCGGTGCATCGGAATCCCAATCGCCCCTGGCGTTCTCTGCGAGCCCGCGTGCCGATCTGGAGCTTACCGGGACTCGCCGGATTGTTGGTCCTGGCCCTGGTTCTTGCCGCTTGCGGCGAGGCGTTGCCGGCGAGCAACGGTGGTGCCCCCGCCGCGGCGCCGGCCCCCGCCGCGGCGCCGGCGAGTCTCCAGCCGACGAACCGGTCGGCCACCACTGGCAGCGTGAGCAGCGCGAGCAGCACGACACTTCCCGAGCGGATGGTCGTGCGCAATGGCCAGATGACGCTCGAAGTGAAAGACGTGGTCGCGTCGGTGCGGACGATCTCCCAGATTGCCCAGGCAAACGGCGGCTACGTGAAATCCGAGCAGGTGTATTACACCCAGCAGGGTGATCAGTTAGTGCCCAACGGCGAGATAACGATCGCGATTCGCGCCGATGCGTATGACCAGGTGGTGACCAACCTGCGCGGCCTGGCGACGAAAGTGGACAGCGAGAGCAGCACGGCACAAGACGTGACCGATCAGTACGTCGATTTGGACGCGAATTTGCGCAATCTCCAGGCGAGCGAAACGCAACTCCTGAAGTTGATGGACAAGGCCCAGAGCGTCAACGACGTTCTCGCGATTCAAAAGGAACTGACGACGGTCCGTGGCCAGATTCAGCAACTCCAGGCGCAAAAGCAGTTGCTGGATCGCCAGATTGCCTTGTCCACGATCCAGATCTCGGTCCATCCACCGGCCGCCGAAGCGATCGATCAGGTGTGGCAGCCGCTCAAAACCGCGCAGCAGGCCTGGAACTCGTCGATCGTCGCGATTCGGGCCCTCGCCGACGTACTGATCAGCGTCGTCGTTTTTTCCTGGTGGCTGATCCCGGTCGCCGCGCTGGGGATCTTCCTCTATCGCCGGCAACGGCGCATCCGACCAACGAGCGTTCCGCCGACTAGCCTACCGTCGTGAGACGAGAGGGGGAGGCCGACTCGTTCCCGGCCGTCTTCTGGAGCAGAATCCAGAATGAGCTGAGGCTTCCGCAAGGGCCTGCCGATAAGATTGACCGGCAGGCCCTTGCGGGATTTATTCAAACCCCCGAACCGCGGCCCTTCGCCATAGCTTCGCCAACTCCGGGACCATCTGGCTGACACGTAGGATGAGCGCGCCAGGTTCATCGGCATCGGAAATGCTTAGATTAATCCAGTTAATGGCAAGCTCTCGAAGTAGCGCTAACCGACCGATCGCCTTTGTCGGGGTATTGAGGGCAACCCGCGCAACCGATTCGACAATGGGGAGTTATCTCATGTGGTAGGATTGTGTGGCTGATCAGCAGGGGCGAGCGTCCTCGACTGATTTGGCATTGACGTGCTGGATAGTTCACCGAACTCGGCCGGCTGGCTACGGGTTTCGGGTCGTTTCGGAGACGAGTTGTCATGGCGAAAAGGCGTAGAGCAACCCGAACCTTTCCCCCCTTTCTGGCAGTATCGCTTCTTGCCATTGGGGCATTGATCATTCTCCGCGCGGCTGTTGCCGTTGCCTACGCCGACCGGATATACCCCGGCGTTTCGGTTGGCGGGGTGGATTTGGGAGGCGCGAGCGTCGCCGACGCTCAAGTACGGTTGAACCAGGCGTTTGGCGCCTATGACAACCAGACCTTGGCTCTCCAGGCGGGCGATCAGTCCTTCAAGATGACGCCCAAGAGCCTCGGATTTCATCCGCAATCTGGCGCTCTGGTCCAGGCAGCCTATCAGGTCGGACGTGATGGGGGCGTTGGTGGGCTGATTTTGGGGCCGCTCGCCGCCCACACCGCGTCTCTCGGAATTGATCCCGCGCTTTTAGTGGATTCTAATGTTCTCGACAGCGCGATGTCCGGGTTGGCGAATCGGGTGAATCGGTCGCCCAAGAACGCCAGTTTGAACGTTGGCGATCAGGTGACGTTCTCACCTAGCCTGGACGGCCAGCAACTTGATCCGGTTGCCGCGAAGGACACTATCCTCGGGACCCTTCTGGGAATGGAGACCGGACCGGTCGTGTTACCGGTTCGCCGGCTTCCGCCCGAGGTAACGACCGCAGAGTTGAGTCCGATTAAAGCTCAGGCGGAGGAGGTTCTTGGTCGGTCGATCGCCTTGAGCAACGGTCAGCAAACCTGGCCAATTCCCACCGCCGAATTGCGCGCCGCGATCGTCGTCCGATCGTCGCCGGCTGGGCTCGACCTCAACCCCGCGCCGTTCGAGGCAACCGTGCGAGCGGCGGCGAAGTCGATCGATCAGGCGCCCCGGGACGCGACCTTGACCGTCGAAAACGGCAAGGTAGTGGTTCAACCGGAGGCAACCGGACAGGTTGTCGACGTCAGCGCGACTTTGACCGCGCTACACGACAAAATCCTTGCCGGTCAGTCGACGGTGCCAATCGTGGTCAAGACGGCCTCGTCGACGGTCACGGCGAGCGACCTGGCTCCGCTGGCCGCGCAGGCGCAGAAGCAGATCGATGCTGGCCTGGTCCTCACCGCCGAAGGGCAAAACTTCACGATTTCTAGCGCTGACCTAGGGCCGATGGTGATCGTGGCCACGAGTTCCGGCCAGCCGCGTTTAAGCCTGGATCCGGCCAAACTGAGCGCTCGGATTGCCCAGATTGACGGACAGTTCCGTCATCCGTCGCTCGACGCGCGTCTGGGCTGGTCCAACGGTCACGTCGTGATTTCGTCCAGCACGGTTCCCGGAGTCGCTATCGACCAAGCCGCCGCGGTAACGGCCGTGCTCGCCGGCTGGGATAAGGGAACCGTCGCGCTGCCCACGGTGAATGAAACGATTCCGGTCGACGATGCCCTGGTCGCCCGACTGAACGCGGACCTCCGTCAGGTAATTGGTACGCGGCAAACGTCGTTCGCCGGAAGTATTCCGGAGCGCGCCCACAACATCGATCTGGCGATGAGCAAAATCAACGGCACTTACGTGGCGCCGGGAGAGATCTTCTCCTTTAACCGAGCGGTCGGTCCGACGACGCTCGCCGCGGGTTTCCAGTGGGGATTCGGCTTCAGCACCGGGAAGGATGGGTCGAAGGTCGTGCCGTCGGTGGCCGGCGGCATCTGTCAAGTCGCCACGACGGTGTTCCAGCCAGTCTTCTGGGCCGGTTACGAGATCGAGGAGCGCCACTGGCACATGTTCCCCATGTCGACCTACCGAGACAATGGCTACTGGGGACTGGATGCCACGGTGGACAGCGGATCTAACCTGGACATGCAGTTCCTGAACGACACCGGTCACGGACTGCTCATCCTCTCCGGCACCACCTCGGACCGCCGAGCGATTGTCACCCTGGTCAGCACTCCGCCGGACTGGACGGTGAAGGTGACTCCGGAGCAATTGACGAATGTCACCCCACCACCGAAGGGCGTGGTGACCGAGAACTCGCCCTTGTTCCAGAAGGGCCGGACGATTCTCCTCGAAGACGCGCAGCAAGGATTTGTCTCTCAACTGACCCGAACCGTAACCTATCCGGACGGCCACGTGCGAACCCTCAAAATGCAGAGCACCTACCAGCCATCCCAGGAATCCATTCTGGTCGGAACGGGGTAAAATAAGGTCTGCGATAAACTGAGCGCGTGCGTGCTGGTGGAGAGGCTCTTCCATGGCAAGTAGCCTCGCCACGCCGCGTTCGTCCGGGAATCTTTCGGATCCTCCCGGCGAGCGCGGCAATCTCTTTTTGGGGGTCGCTCCGGACTTTTGGCGAGATCCCCCGGTGATCTGATTGGATTCGGCCTCACTTCCGTCGATCTTCTGTCCTTGACGTCCACTGCCGGTGTGCCATACTGGGCAGATATTCGCGAGCGATTGGGAGGACAGCGTGCGTCTGGGATACTTCACCATGCCGTTGCACCCGCCGGGATCGGATCTGGCGCAAACTCTGGCCGACGACCTCGAACAGATCGAGATCCTGGATCGTCTCGGCTATGCCGAGGCGTGGGTAGGCGAGCACTTTACCAGCGAGTGGGAGAACATCCCGTGTCCGGATCTCTTTCTTGCCCAGGCCCTGGGTCGAACGGAGCGGATCGTTCTGGGAACCGGCGTATCCTGTTTGCCAAACCACAATCCGGTGATGCTCGCCCACCGCATCGCTCAACTCGACCAGATGGCGCGTGGGCGCTTTCTCTGGGGGATTGGTTCCGGCGGGTTTTTCGGCGACTTCGAACTGTTTGACGTGGATGCCGAGCACGGCGAATCTCGCCGGCTTACTCGCGAGGTCCTCGACGCCGTGCTGACGGTCTGGGGAAATCCGGCTCCCCAGCTCGTCGAGCATTCCCGCTGGCGCTTTCGGGTTCCGGAGTATCAGTCGGACATTGGCCTGCGCTTGCACGCCAAGCCGTATCAGAAGCCACACCCACCAATCGCGGTGGCTGGCCTCTCCCCTCGCTCGGATATGCTCAGTCTCGCCGGCGAACGGGACTGGATTCCCATGAGCATTAACTTTGTCCCTCCGGCGACCTTGCGCACCCAGTGGCAGACCTACGCCGAGAACGCCGAACGCCACGGACACCGCGCCGACCGCGCTCGCTGGCGGGTTTGTCGCGACATCTACATTGGCGAAACGCCGGAGCAAGCCCGACGGGATGTTTTGGATGGCGTTCTGGCCCGCGACTGGCGTGAGTATTTTCTGCGCTCGCTCGGCAAGTCGCGGATGCTTGGCGCGCTCAAAATCGATCCGGACATGCCGGATGGCGCGGTGACGCCGGAATATCTCTGCGAGAACATTTGGATTGTTGGCGACCGGGCCGAAGTAACCGAGAAGCTGCGGAAACTGTCGGCCGATGTCGGCGGGTTCGGGACATTGCTGGCTATTGGCCACGAGTGGCTGCCCAAAGAGAAGTGGGTCCGGTCGATGGACGTACTGGCGCGGGAGGTTGTGCCGGCGCTGAATGCCGGGTGATCCTGGACCAGGTATCGTCGAGCATCTCACGACTTTAATGGTTTGTTTATGCACAGGGTATTGCATTCACCTACGAGCGGTGCTAGTCTAAAGCTGTCGGACGGAGCACCAAGCATCAAAGTGGGGTAGGCGGGAACGGCCGGCGATCCCACACCCGATGTACCCGGCAGGTTCCTTCGAACCCGACGCGACCAGCGCTCTCGCCGTTTCGGTGGGCAGCCGGGAGCGGTTCCACTCGCAAGGGTGGTTTATCGATTCTCAGTTGCTGGCTTCATGCTAGGGCCGCGGCGATGTTCGTGGTTCAGGAACGTTGCGGGCTAGGCTATCGAAAGGTAGTCAGGTTATCGGTTCATTGTGCCCGACCGCACGAATGCCCGAGGGGCCGAAAGGTTTCTCGGGCATTCGGTTTTTTGCCACTCCTGCCCCGATCAGTTCCGGAGCGGTTTTCCACTTTGCCGAAAGTGGCGAATACGTTCTTGGGTCTTTGGCTGCTGGCAGAGGGCGACGAAGGCGGCGCGTTCGCGGTTCAGGACGGTTTGCTCGTCTACGACTGTTGGCGTGTCTTCGTCCCCGCAAAGCACGCCGGCAATATCTGAGGCGATTACCGCGTCGTATTCGGTGAGGGTGCCAGCTTCGCGGGCTGCCTGGGCCCGTTTGACGAGTCGGTCGCGGGCCTCGCGTCCGGAAATCAGGATTGTCTGGCCGAGCGAAGGCGGAACGTACCCTCGCGCCCGAGTCAGGGCGTCTCGCTTGGCGGTCGCGAGGAGATGGTCCGGGTTCATGACGACCTGGTCGGTGGATTGGAGGATTCCCCACTGACGCGCCTCCACGGCGCTGCCACTTGCTTTGCCGGTTATCAGTAGATCGAACGCCGCGTCGAGCGCGGCGAGGGCGTCCTTGCCATGTGCCGCCGGGGTTACGATACGCCGGAGAAACTCCTTGCAACCGCCGGCGGCGGGCAGAACGCCGACGGTGATCTCTGGCTGGCCGAAATAGGTTTCCGCGGCCGCGACAATCGCGGTCGTGGCCATCGCCAGCTCGCACCCCCCGCCAAGCGCCCAGCCTTGGGGCGCCGCGACGACCGGCTGCCAGTTGAAGCGAACGGCAGTTACCATGTCCTGGAGTTGCTTGATGAAGGCATCTAGTCCGTTCCAGTCTTCATTGTCGATGCGGCGAGAAAAACTCGCCAGGTTCGCCCCAGCGCTAAAGACCCCACCTCGGCCGGTAATCACCAGCGCCGCGAAGCCGGTGTTGACCTCGCGGAGTGACCGATGCACCATCTCGACGATCTGCTCGTCGAGCACATTCATTTTGGTATGCAGTTCGAGCGCGGCCACGCCATCGCCCAGGTCGATCAAGCTGGCCCCATCGTTCGACGCGATCAACCCATTTGCTCGGTTGCGCGCGAGATTGACGACGTCGAGCGTGCCCGGCGTCGCCGCGTATCGCTTCTCGACGACGCTCCAATAGCCCCGGTCCGCCGTCGGGTCGTCATCTGGACTCCGATAAAAAGTTCCTGAGCCGCCGCCCGGCAGTTTTTCCGTCCACGGAGCGACACCTCCGGGAAGACCGGGCGCGCCGGCTAGTCGGGCTCCCTCGGCGTAGCCAAGGGCATCCCAGATCTCAAATGGTCCAAGCTGATGATTGAACCCCCAGCGCATCGCGTCGTCGATTGCTTTGACGTCGTCCGCTATCTCCGGAATCCGCCGACTGGCGTAGCCGAGGAAGTTGCCGAGGACCGCGCGCGCGTAGTCTCCAGCACGGTCCTCCCGAGCGACCAGCGCGCGCAAACGAGTCGGCAGATCTCGTTCACGCTCGATTGGGGACAGGTTCGCAAACTCGGCCGGGTGGGACGGCCGGTGCTCCAGGGTGTCCAGATCCAGTGGCCAGAAGTCTCGACCGTTCGGGCCAGTGACCGACTTGTAGAACCCAATTCCGGCTTTGTTGCCGAGCCAGCCTCGCTGAACCAGAGTCTCCAGAAGCGGGAGCAATTGAGGGTGGGTCAGAATTGCGCGGCTCTCGTCGTCGGGAACGCGCGGGGAGAGGTTTTGGGCGATGAGAGCCATCACGTCTACTCCGATCAAGTCGAGCAGACGAAAGGTGGCCGTGCGCGGTCGGCCAAGGAGTAGTCCAGTCAATTGATCGACTTCTTCGACGGTGTACCGGTGATCCAACGCGTAGGCGACCGAGAAGAGGATGTCGAAGGTGAACACTCGGTTTCCGATGAAGTTCGGCGTGTCCTTACAGCGGACGATTCCCTTGCCAAGATCCCGCTCGCCGACGCGGCAAATCGTTTCGACGACTTCTGGGAGGGTGGCCGGGGTTGGGGTAACCTCGAGTAACTTCATCTGGCGCGGAGGATTGAAGAAGTGGGTGCCCAGGAAGTGCGCCTGAAAGTCTGGCGAGCGACCGTCGGCGATCTGGGTAATGGGCAAGCCGGAAGTGTTGCTACTGACGATTGTCGCCGGTTGGCGGACCGGTTCTATTCGAGAGAGCAGTGCACGCTTCACTTCGAGTCGCTCGGTGACGGCTTCGACGATCCAGTCAACGTCGGTAAGCTTGTCGAGATCATCTTCGACGTTGCCAATGGCAATCCGCTCGGCCACGGCTGGACTGAAGAGCGCCGGGGGCCGGCTGTGGAGGATTCGCTCCCGACCGTCGCGGGCCAGGCGGTCGCGCACCTCTCGGTCGGCTAAAGTAAGGCCGCGCACCACTTCCTCGGGCAGCAATCGCGGGGGCAGGGCGTCCAACAAAAGAACGGAGCGGCCGGAGTTGGCCAGGTGCCCGGCGATTCCCGCCCCCATCGTTCCGGCACCAATCACGGCGACCCGCGAGATCTCAGTCATGCATCCTCCCAAAAATCAGGGTTCCTAAATTCTAGCACCCGTACAAATCTCCGATGAAAAGCGACTATGATATTGGGGGTTCGCTCTGGCGGACGAGCCGGACGCTGGGGAGAGGCAAGTGCCCCTCGTGGGATCGCGGCGCGCTTCTGATAATCCTGACGATAGTCCGTTAGCCAATTGGATCGATCGGGCGCGCCGCCACGACGCTGACGCCTGGGATCGATTGTATGGGCTCGGCTTCCCCCAGGTATACCGGTACATCGGCTCGAAGATCGGGCCAGGACCGGACGCCGAGGACCTGGCCGAAGAGGTATTCCTCGGCGCGCTCCAGTCGATTGGCGCGTTACGAGCCACCGACGAGAACGGGCTCCTGGCCTGGCTGTTTCAAATTGCGCGCCACAAGATCGCCGACCATTTGCGGCGGAAGGCCCGTCGACCGACCGAGCCACTGGATCCGGAGTTGGAGGTCGACGATCCCGCGCCGACTCCCGAAGAGCAGGTGGCCGAGAGCGAAGAGCGGCGCGTTCTCCGCGATGCGCTCACCGGACTGACTGACGAGCAGCGCGAGGTCATCGTCTTAAAGTTCGCGCTCGGCTACGACAACACTCGCGTAGCCGCGCTGCTTGGGAAGTCGCCGGGCGCGATCAACCAGCTCCAGCATCGCGCGCTCGGAGCCCTGCGCCGGCTCCTCGACCGGGTGCCGGTGTAGGCCAAGAACCGTCTGAAGAGAATGACCATGGATCATCAATCAGCCAACCAAACCTCGAACAATTCACAATCGATTACCGAAATCGTGGAATCGTGCCGGGTGCGCCTCGCGAGCGGAGCGACCGTTGAGCAATGCGTGGCTGACTTTCCAGCTTATGCCGCGGAGCTCCGCCAACTTCTTCCGGTCGTGGAGCGGGCGCAAAGGCTGGTTCCGGAAGTCGCACCCTCGGTCGTCGAGCGATCCCGTCGGCGTTTTCGCGCCTACGTCGAAGCTCAGCCGGCCGATACCGGTCGCCCGGTGCGAAGGTCTGGATGGATCTGGCGGCTGGCTGGTCCGGTTCTCGCGGCGGTTATCCTGACAACCTCCGGCTTGGGTCTGGCGCAAGCCGCGAACCGTACCCTGCCGGATAGTCCGCTCTATTCGGTCAAGCAAGTTCAAGAAAACCTGGGTCAGGTCCTTTACGTGACTCCGGCGGCGCGCGCCGAGTATCAAGTCGGACTGGCTCGGCAGCGCCTGGGAGAGCTGAACCGTGCCGAGGTGCTCGGCAAACCGGTGGTCGCGCGGATTAGCGCGCTGGGCATGCTCAACGCGACCGAGCTCGCGGTAGACTACACCCTGAAGACTCGGCCAGCGGAGCGGAAAGTACTCGAGGCTCGCCTGCGACCGCTCATTCAGAGCGAACTGAGGTCGCTAGAGGCTCTTGCCGCCGAGGTCCCGCCGCAATACACCCCAAGCATCCGCCAAGCCGAGTTGCGTCTGAAGCAGGCTGACCAGCGCCTGGCGAAATAGTTTCTTTCCTTGGTTCTTTCCCCATTTACCCGTACATCTCGCGGCGATCCGGCGACTTACTCAGTGGAAGCGCGCAAACACGACAACCGCCACGAGGCAAGGGCGCCCGCCTCGCGGCACTCACTGCCAATCAATCCATCTAGCGAATCGACGACGAAGAGAAAGTGCGAGGTATCAGATCATGTTTTCCACACTGCTCCATCGGGGCGCCGCCGCGGTTGGTGGGGTAGCCCTTGGCATTGCCTTGCTCGGGGGAAGCGCCCTGGCGTACAGCGGCCCAGTGGTCTCGGCCAACAATTTCAGCCTCGCCGGTAAGGCGGACGGCTACTTTATTTGGCACAACGCGAACGGCATGCACCTGCGCACGACCGACAAGGAAGGTGTCCACGTCTACGATGGTACCCTGCGTACTGACGGATCGTTCTACGACGTCACCGCGGTTCGTCTTGAATCGGGCGACACGGTGAATCTGATCGACGAACACACCATCCGCTATCATTTCGTCACCGCCGAGGGCGTCGACGGGTTCGATTTTCGCGTGAAGGACGGCGATCGATTGACCTTCAACTTGAAGCAGGGCGACGACGAAATCAGCACCAGCGAAATTTACCTCGGCCCGAACGGCGTTCACCCCCAGACCGATCCATTCGCTATCTTTCGCCCGAACGATCCGAGCAGCGTAATCGCTACGCCCACCAGCGGCAACTAGCTTCCTTTCAAGATTCTCGGCGAGGGCCAACCTGACGACCGCGTTGTCGTCAGGTTGGCCTTTCTGTGTCCTCACCCCGGTATTCCAGGTTACAGCGGCGGGCGGAATCATCGGTCGAACCACTGGACCGAGAGGAGACGTCTGGTACTACCCGGTCCCCACCCTCCAGACCCTATTCCCCGACCCCCGCTCTAGTGTTGGATTGTTTGTTTCGCCACCGGATAGGCTGTTCCGTGGATCGTGGGCGACAGCCCGATGGGCGCGCGTGGCAACTGGGTGAAGTCGAAGTCAGCGCGCATGTCATTGGCCCAGGCATCCCGCAAGGTGAGGGGCCGCAGATTGAATCGTTCTTCGATCAGGCGCAACCAGGAAGCCGTCGAATACACCGTGTGGTCCACGTAGCCCTGTCGGGCGTACGGACTGATGACCAGGCCGGGTACTCGCATTCCAAGTCCGTACCGATCGATTCGCGGCGGGGGAACGTGGTCGTAGAATCCGCCCCACTCGTCGTAGCTGATAAAAATGGCGGTGCTGTTCCAATCCGGGCTCGCCATCACCGCGTCGACCAGTCCAGTCACGTAGGACATGCCCACCCGAATATCCTTGGGAGGGTGTTCGCTCAACGCCAGAGAGGGCACGACCCAGGACACCGCTGGCAACGTTCCGTTCCGCGCGTCCTGGTAAAACTGTTCCGTGCTCACAACCCGTCCCCGCTGGGCCGAATCGCTCTGCATACCGAGGAGCGCGGGAAGCGGATTGAGAAGCGAGAAGTGCAAGGGACCCTCGGCGATTTGCAACGCGTTGGGGATAACCTCTCCGCGCGCGTCCACCTGATCTCCGTTGGCGACGTAATAACGCCAGCTGACGTCGTCCGCGGTCAAAGTGTCCGTAATAGCCGGAATTCGGTAAGTGAGCGTTTTGGTGGCCGTCGCCGTACTATCGGCGGTCACACTCTGTCCCGCCAGCATGTACAGACGGTTCGGGAGCGTGTTCGACGCGGCCGACGAAAACATGTGATCTTGCAGAACGTACAAATGCGCGTAGTTCCAGTAGTTCGGAATGTCCCGATAGTCGTGCCACGCCATCACGTCGCGCGGATCCTGGCCGGGCTTGCAGGGCGTCTTGGCTGTGCCACAGGCCGGCAGTTTGTTCCGCGCGGCCTTCGCGTAAGCCGCCGTCAGAAATCCGTTCATCTGGCCCCCGTTGATCGCGGTTTGAGCGTCGGCGGAGAGATGGGGGCCATCAAAGTCGACGGTCTTTAAGTCTCTATGGGGAGCGACGCAGGGCGTTCCACTTGGACCGGCGAGGCAGACGTCCGAGGGGAGGCCATCGGCGCCCGGGTAGGTTCCAAAGTAGGAATCGAAGCTACGATTCTCTTGCAGGATAAAGATGAAGTGTTGAATCTTGTTGAGCCCCGGTGGTTTCGACACCAGCACACTGGTAGGCAAGCCACTACCCGCGACTATCGCCGCGGCTGGCAGTGGCGGCGGATTGACTGACGATGACTGGTCCCCAGACGCGACAACCATCGTCGTCTTGACCGTCTTTATCGGGTGATGTTCCCGGGGCGCTCCGGGAAAGACGATCAGAGCAAAGGCGACACTCAGAAACAGAACCAACGTCGACCGGCGAACGAAGCGATCTCGGAAACGCGCGATTACCGACTTTCGACCATCCATCTCTCACTCAACAATCAAACAGGACACACGATATCAAATTGTAGCCGATATTCAATTGGTTAGTTTGCTTGCACGAGCACCGGTGTTCCAAAGGTAGCCCAATTCCAGAACCAGGCGGCTTCGTTCGCGGGCATGCCAACGCAGCCGTGGCTGTGCGGGGTGCCAAAGCGGCCCGGTGCCAGCCAGTAATTATCGTGCAAAGCGTCGCCGTAGCTATCAAAGTACTGGGTGTCGAGCACGTGTTGAATATCGTAGTTGGCCTGGGCCAGTTGGGCCGCGTCCAGCCCCAAACTGGTTAGCGTCGACGACTTCATCGTCTCGTCGGCCACTCGGCGCTCGATAAAGTGTAAACCGACCGGTGTCTCCCAGCCCGGGCGTCCGGTCGAGGCGATAGCGAGGTGGACTGGCTGGTTTCCGTCGTAGGCTACCACGGTTTGGTGCAAGAGATTGACGTTGACCCACTTTCCCGAGGGATGATTCGCCGGCGGGGGCGGCGGGGTCGTCGGTGGAACGATCTGGACACTCGCGTCGTACATGTAGCCTCCGTTGGCCACCTTCCCCCACGTCGCGTCGTCGTAGTTCACGGTGTCACCGCCTACCCAGGCGCTCACTTGCACCAGACTTCCTCCGGCGATGGTGCGAAGCACCGGCGCTCCAACCGTGGGTGCCGCGCGCACGAAAGCCTGGTCGACGATCACCCGCCCCACCCAGTTGGCGGAATCCACGCGCGGCTGACCGTTCGCGTCCAGCGCCGCCGCCCAGTTCTTTGGCGGTGCCCCGCTTGGACCGACGGCGGACGCGTCGACGTAGGCGTAATTGTTCGTCCAGGGGACAAGGACGTACAGGCGTGGTCCGGTCTGCGGCAGGACGACTTGCAAGTAGCTCCATTGCGGCGCGATGCCGTACTGGGTTGCCGACGCGGTCGGACCGGACCACAGTGGCGTGTCGCGGTTATTTTGAACCCACCAGGGCTGATAAGGGGCGGCCAGAGCAGAACCCCCGAGGCCGAGAATGCCAGTCATTGTTAGTGGCAGAGCTGACAAACGGAGGAGGAGTAGACGGCGGGACCGGCGAAAGTGGGCAGAGTACAACGCCGAAGCCTCCGATGGGTGGGACCCAAGTCCGCGGGACCACGAACGCAAGGAACGTGGGCAACCGCGGCCAGCCTACTATATCCCACGCAGCAGGCAGGCGCAATTAATGCAGATAGATCCTTTTCTGAGGACAAATGCTTATCCACCAGCGGTACTTTAGTCCCCCCAAATGTGATCAGCCCAATGTGATCAGCCTCGCGCACTGCCGTCCGGTCATTAAGGAAATACATATGTGACCGGCAACGGCACGTTTAATATGGGCTTAACTTGGGCACCGTAGGATTTCTGAAAGGGAAGTAAGCATGACAACGCACAGTAGACGCGAATTTATCGCACGATCGATCGCCGGTGGAATCTTGGGAACGGTGCTCCTTTGTAGTTGTGGGTCGCCGAGTGGGAAGTCTCCCGCACCGGCTCCGACGCCCCGCCCGACGCCGCGAAATGCCAGCGAATCGCGGCTGTTCCTGGCCGCGACTCCGACGGTGGCGTCTCAAACCGCGGTCGGAACCCCGGTTCCCGGGGCCACCGCTACGCCTTCGACCCAGCCCGGTGGCGCCCGCCAGCCGAATGTTCTGCTGGTTACGATCGACACTTTGCGAGCCGACCACATTGGCGCGTATGGCTTTACCCCGACGACCACACCGACACTCGATCGCCTCGCGTCCGAGGGAGTGCGTTGCGACTACACTCTGTGCCAACTTCCCCAGACAAACGCTTCGCACGCGGCGCTGCTGACCGGCCTGTATCCCAGCACGAACGGCCTAAAGGTGCACATGGTCGATCACATTCGCCCGGACGTGCAGACCATGGCCGAGGTGTTCCTCGCCGCCGGTTATCAGACGGCGGGAATCTATAGCTGGGTCAGTCTGGACCCGCAATTCTGCGGGCTTAATCGCGGTTTCGAGACCTACAAGGGTTACGTGCTCAATCGGTCACTGATCTTCTCGAATCCCAATCTGGAAAAGCTCTCTGCCCTCTACCGGCAGATCAAGGCCGACGTTCCAGTCGTCAGCGCCGCCGACGCGGCGCTCGGAAGCAGCGAACAAATCGAAGCGTCTCTCGACGGGCGGGCCGACATCACTAACGCGGCGGTGTTCAACTGGCTAGACGCCAACGTCCACCCAAATAGCAAACCGTTCTTCCTCTGGGTCCACTACTTCGACCCCCACTATCCCTACAGCCCACCGGCCGGCTACGACCACGTGCTGGGCTTGAAGTACACCGGCACGATTGACGGGTCAGTCGAGACGATTCACGAGATCGAAAACCACCAACTCGTTCCGACTCCGGCCGACCTGGCTCGATTGTTGGAACTGTACCAGGGCGAAATTGCCTTTACCGACTTTCAGCTAGGGCGATTGCTCAAAAAGCTGGACGATGGCGGGATGCTCGACGACACCGTCATCGCCGTCACCGGCGATCACGGCGAGAGCTTCGGCGAGCACGACGACTGGACACACGGCTTAAAGGTCTACGAACCGGAAGTGCGCGTCCCCCTGCTTCTCCGCTATCCGCGGCGGGTGCCAGCCGGAGTCGTTGTCGAACCGCCGGTGCAATCGATCGACGTTATGCCCACCTTACTCGACCTCACTGGTATTACAGCCGCCAAGAGCGTTCAGGGGGTGTCGCTGCTGCCGGTGCTAAACGGATCCTCTAACGGGAGCGATCGGGTGGCTTTCACCGAACTCGCCAACGAGGCGTTCGTGTCGATGTTGACCTTTCAGGAATGGAAATTGATTCGCAACAACGCAAACGGACAACTCCAGCTGTACCACGTGACCGACGACGCAGCCGAGGCCACGAATCTCGTCGGCGAGCAGCCGCAACTGACCAACGATCTAAGTACGCGACTTTTGGAACTTATGAAGTACTCCGGAGTTTCTCACTGAAACCGGCGGGGAACTGGTGATTTTCAACTCAAGACACGAGGGGAACGGGCAACTCAAATTGGCGGGGTTTTGTCGTTTGAAGCGATGAAATCGGAAAGGCTCAGTGGTACGACATGCGCATCTGTCTCGCCTCCATCCATCCTCGGCTACTCAGCGGCCAAATCGATTCCCTTTCCGGTCTCGCCCGCGGGCTTCGTGACCGTGGTCACGAGGTAGCGCTGGTGTCGGCATTTTCTGAAGACGACCTCCTGGACGAGCGACGTGCCTTTAGCGAGGCGGCGGAACCGGGGCACCTGGTACCGCGACTGGCTCGCCTGAGTCGGATCTGGAAAGGCATCGAGAGTGAAGCCGCGCGCGCCGACGTGGTGCAACTCAATTTGCCGACGCCGAGCTTTACGCCACTCGCCAACATGTTGCAGCGGCGGATCAAGGCCCCGCTCGTCGTTGGTTTCGAGGCGCACCTGATCGGCCTGGGCGAGGTCCTCGCTCATGGGCGACTCTTCACGGCGCCGAAGTTCTACTTACCGCGTTTGCTGATCAACAATCGTGGCGTCGCGCGCCTCGGTGGATTCCACGCGGCCCATTACGTCGTGGCTGGCGGTTATCAGGCCGCCGAATTGCTGCGAGTGGGCGTGCCTTTTGAGCGGGTCAGCGCGATTCCCACGCTATTCGATTCGGCTCGCCTGAATGGCGACAGCAGCGAAGTCCCGTCAAACTTCCCGCGGCAGGGACCGGTGATCGGGTACGTTGGCCACTTCAATCACGTCAAGGGAGTCGACGTCCTCGTCCGGTCGTTCTCGCAGATCCAGGCTCGGATTCCCACGGCTCGACTTGCCCTGGCATGGAGCGGGTTGGGCGACGCGGCACCGGTCAAGAAGGCAATCGCCGAGAGCAGACTGGCCGAGCAAATCGATATTTTGGGACGGGTTTCGGTGTCCGCGATGCTCTCCCGTTGCGATCTCGCGGTGCTGCCGTATCGCTTGACGATTGGGCAGGCGGCGTATCCCGGATTGGTCCTCGAGGCGATGGCGGTAGGCGTCCCGCTGGTGACGTCCGATCTGCCGCTGCTTCGCGAGTTGGTCGCTGGCGATGAGTTAGCCAGTCTGGCTCGGCCGGACGATCCGGCCGATCTGGCGGAAAAGGCCTACCAATTGTTGTCGAATCCCGAAGCGGGCCGACGCATGGTCGAGCGGCAGCGCGAGGCGATTCGCTCGCGCTTGGATCCCACCTCCCTGGTGGAGAGATACGAGGAACTGTATGCAAAGGTCATCACCGCCGCCGTCCGTGGACAAACGGGCGTTCTACGCGCAGCCTGAAGTTGCCGCGGATTACGACCGCCAGCGCTTCGGTAGTCCAAGCGGTGCCTGGGTAAACGAGCGTGAGCTCGCGCTCATGGAATCGTTTCTCTCCGGGGGCGGTCGAGTCTTAGACTTAGGGGCCGGAACCGGTCGACTGAGTCACCGACTGGGCTTACACGGCTACGATGTCGTCGCCCTGGACAGTTCTTTGTCGATGCTCGGGTTAGCTCGTCAGGGAGCGGTGCCGGTCGTGCAAGCCGACGGGTTCGCTCTGCCCTTCGCCGGACGGTCATTTGACGCGGTCGTCGCGTTGCGGGTGGCGTTTCACTACGCCGACCTGGCGTCGCTTCTACGTGCGGTGCGTCCGGTCCTCCGCGATGACGGCGTCTTCGTCTTCGATACCTATCGTTGGACGCCGCGCTCGCTCTTCGCGCTAGATGCCGGACACTGGGGGGGGAAGGTATTCGTCCACCGGCCAGCCGACGTCGCGGCGGCGGCCGAGGAAGCAGGCTTTCGGGCCGTAGCGTCCCAATCGGCCTTCCTGTTTTCCCCCTACCTCTATCGGCGGCTCCCGATGGTCGCCGTGCGCGGCCTGGCCACCTTGGAAGACGCTCTGCCAGCCGGTCTTCGAGCGCGGTTGTTTTGGGCGTTGGAGTCGCGGCCGAACTCGCTTGCCGCGGGCGACCGCGAGGGATGAAGGTGTTGGAGCAGCCTCGGACCTTGAACGCCGCGGCGCCGGCCGTCGGAGCCGCGGCGTTGCTGGTCGGGGTAGTGACGCTTGTCGTTGGCGCCTCGGGAGGCATCGGGGCTCTCTGGGTCGTTCTGTCCGGGGGCACACTTCGCCTGGAAGCGTTCTTACCGCTGCTGCCGATCGCCATTTGGGGCTACTCGATGCGGTTCGTGCGCTGGCACATGCTGATTCGTCGCGCCGTGCCCTCACTGGGTCTGGCCGCTAGTTTTCGGGCGCAAGCGACCGGCTACGGGCTCGTCGCGACCCCGGGTCGGTTAGGTGAGATCTGGAAGCTGTATCTCGTAGAGCGCGCAACCGGCGTGTCGGTGGCCCGGGGCGCGGCCGCGATGGTTGTCGAGCGCCTGACCGATATGCTCGGTTTTGCCGGACTGGCGGTGGTTGCCGCTTTCTTCCTATCCGACGAAGTCGCCGAGCGACCGTCGATCGCAATCATCCTTGGATGCGTTGGCCTCGTCGCCGCGATCGTCGGACGACCGATCATCGTGCGCCGACTCGCCAAGACACGCCTGGCCGGCGTGGTGGAAGGCGGCGACGCCGTGTTTCGCCCCCGCCCGGTCATCCAGGCGGTTTTCCTCATCGTCATCGCGCGGCTTGGCGATAGCGTGCTGCTCTGGGGCATTATCTCCGCGCTCGGGTACCCGGTGACGATCTGGCACGCGGTTCTGATCCTGGCGTCGTCGGGCCTAATCGGCGGCGTTTCTTTACTGCCCGCGGGGATTGGCGCGGTCGAGGCGACCGCGGTGGCCTTCTTCGCGACGGCTGGCGTTCCCGCCGAGGTCGGTCTCGCCGCGATTCTGCTCACCCGCGCCCTGATCCTCTGGTTCTGGGTCGCCTTTGGCCTCCTCCTTTTCGGGATCGATCACGTCATTCACCTGCGCGCCCACCCGCGACCAGCGTGAGGGCGCGCAGTCGCGCTCATCGCGAGGTGACCTCCGTCGTCGTCGGGTTTGGCTTCCGCCAGAAGTCATCCGCTCGCGCGGCCAGGTTGACGTATCGGTAGGTTGCCCCGAGCCCGAAGTCCAACTGATCGTCGTGGACCAGCAGGAACTTCTCCCCAATCGCCGGCTCGTGCTGCTCTTCGTCGCGAATGACGGTGAAGGGCGGGTCCGTCAGGCGTTCGAGGTACCAGACCGTCTTATTGCCCTGGCGTGTCGCCAGGATCCGCGCGGCGCCTGGAGCGACCAGGGAGGTTTCGGCCCGCGGACCGCCGAGAATCAACTGCTGGGGGGCGGTCAGTTCCTTCCACCAACCGCGACGGTTCTGGCTCAGGATCACCGTCGCACCTTTCCCTTTCACCGCGACCAACTGTCCCACTCCGGCGTCCGGGAGGGAGCGTCGGCGCGACTTGAGGACCAGAACCACCAGACCGAGAATGAACGCGAACCCGGCGACGATTGGCAGCCCGGAGCGGGTCGCGCTGTCCAGCAGCCCGTTTCGCCAGAACTGGATCAGGCCACGCACGGATTGATTCGGCTGAACCGGCACGTCCTGATTGCCGGCCCGGGCAGTAAAGGTCAGATCCGCCAACTGGCTGCCGCCGAGCAGGGGCGGGTTGCCAGGACTGACCAATCGGGTGTGGACCGTCACCTTGACGTGGTCGGCGGCCGCGGGAATAACGGACGGGTCCAAGGTGACCTGCAGGTTTGGCGAGGACGACATCGCGGTCAAGGTTACGGGAGTATCGAGGTTCGTCGATACGACGATTTGTTGATCCGGCGCCGGCCCGTTTTGCCCGACCGTGCCAAGGCTCCAGTACTGCGCCTGGCCCGAAAAAACCGGCGCGATCGTGACGCTTGGCGGGACGGTCCAGTGGACGCCGTCGACGTTCAACGTGGCGGCGGTTGGTTCGCCGACCAGGTCGCCCTGGACCTGAACCTGGAGGTTATAGTCGCCGGAGACGGTAATCTGAATTGGCGCGTTGAGAATTGTCCCGTCGCCGATGAGGGGCACGACCTGGGCCGCACCACTCGGCGGTTGAATCGTGATGGTTCCCCGGGCGTTCTGGAGCGACACCGGCGCGCCATCGACGGTTTGCATGCGTACCTTTAGCTGAGCTCCGGGCTGAATGGTGCCGGTGGGATAGTCGAGTTTGAGTTGAATCTTCGCCGAGGCGACGGCGACCGATTGCTCGGCTCCGCTCCAGACCATCCTCTTCTGATCGTTCAGCAAGTTCAGATGCAGGGTGTAGGTCGCCGGACCACCGCGCACGTCCGGGTGGGCTGCTCCGGAATAACATCCCAGGCTATCCATTGCGCCCAGCGCGATAGTTTGGCTAGGCAAGTTCGGTCCGCCAAAGATTGCCTGGGCGACCGGAACGGTGCTCGGAATGGCGCTGGCGGGGTAGCAGGCCTTCAACGGGAGGGGTTGATTCGGAATCAGGCCGACGCTAGTCGGAACCTGCCAGGTTATTCCGGGGCTCGAAACGTCGGCCTGGATGGTCTGGGAGGGGCCGATGTACTGACTATCGCTATCCTTGCCCAACTGTGGACCGTGGATTTTAGCGTTCAGCCGCGGTTGGAGCTGGAAACTTCCGCTTTGCCACAAGGGTAGCGAGCCAGTCCAGGCGCCGCCATCGCCGGAGGTCAGCGGAAGCGATTCGACGAGGGTTCCTTTGGAATCCAGCATGTCGAGGGTAACGCCGCTGACGGTGACGTTCGGCACCGGTTGAACCTGCACTTTCACCGGAACGCCTTCGCCAAACTTGGCCTTGATGGGGTTGCCGGGCGTCACGACGGTTACCGCCGGTGGCGCGACCAATTCGACCCGAAGTGGCGATGGCGAAGCGTAGCGTGGCTCGCCGTTCGCGCTTCCGAAAAGGTCAACGGCCACGACGCCGGGCTGACTGATCGGGGCGAACGTCGCTTCGTAGCGCTGGTTAACCGGCTGAAGATTGACACTCTGAGTGTCCTTCGGGTTCGTGTCACCCTCCGGTTGGAGCGTCGCTCGCAGCTGAATCTGGGGATCGAACGCGTACTGACCCTGGTCGTTCATGGGCTGATAGTTCGCCCGCAGGTCGATTGGCTGGCCAGTGAAGCCCACCGGAGCAGGCGACTCGATCGACATCTGGCTTGGATAGTGGACCTCACCACCTAGCGGCGCGCACTGGTTGGCGGTTGCCCCCATCAGTTGAAAAGTCCACTCGCCCGCTGGTTTTGTCGCCACGACCACCTGATTTGAGTAGTCCCCGGGCTTTCCCTGGTACGAGTTGGTGCGCTCCAGCGCCGCGCCGCGCGGCGACAGCACCCGGATGCTCGTTCGCGGAGGGTAGAGGATGGTGAACATCGCGTAGTCGGCCTGGCCGATGTGAATGGTTTGCGGGCTGGTTCCGCAGATCTGCTGGCTCGGCAAGTAGACCAGATCTTTGAGACCGGCGAAGATTTGCTGAAAGACTGCCGGAACGTCCGCGGACGTCTTCGCTTGGAGAAAGCGACCACCGCTGACGCTGGCGATTTGTTCGAGCAGGCTGGCGTTCACCGCGACGTCGAAGGCAACCGGGTAGATGTGCCAGCCGTGCGCGCCGAAGTCGCGCGCCAGGTTGAGAATTTCGGTCGCTCCGCCCCCAACGGTCGGTTCGCCGTCCGTGGCGAAGATCACGTACTTTGGTCGTGCCGGGTCGCTCCTGGCAAATTGATCCTGCGCCTGCTGCAACGCCGCGACGTAGTTCGTACTTCCTTTGCCGGGACAGGTGTCCAGCGCGGTGAGGCTACGGGAACGCACCGCGGGCGAGAGCTCGCTGAGGGGAACGTCGGTCTGGGCGTCGGTGGCGAAACGGATCAGGGTGAACGAGTCAGTGGGGTCAAGCAAGTTGACCAAAACCTGGCCCGCCAGGCACCGTCGGCCGGTGGGATCGGTCGGGACGGAATTCTCGGCTCCCACCGTACTACCGGAGTCGTCCAGGACGAGCGCGACGTCGATCCCGGTCGTCGCGGCGTGGGCAACCCCGGGAGGCGAGGAAAGCGGTAAGACCGAAGCGACGACGAGCACCATTGCCAGCAGGGATTGAGCGAGTCGCATTTTCACAGCGCTATTTCCTCGCGTGCCAGATTGGCGGGGGAGGGGAGCGTGGGCGATCCGGTCGTCGAATTCGTCGGATCCGCGGTCAATTCGCCGAGTCCACCGTCTGAGATCCATATTGGGGGTAGGGAGAAGATATTACATCGGCAAAAGGAAATATGAAGAAGATATAGCTCTGGAGGGGAGAAGAGTACCGCGGTACCCTTCTCCGAACGGAATCTGTCTGCTGGATTGCGGTGCGAGCAAATTCTGGTGCTAGTAATAGAACTTTTGAAGTCGGGCGCGCTCGTCTTCGTAGGCGGCACGTCGCTCCTGGGTCGCCGCGTCGGCGCTGCGCTCGGCTGGCGCGACGTCCCACCAGACGTTCGAGCCGGGGAGGTAGCGATGCTTTTCGACGTCGCAAACGATCACGCAGGGACGCCTCTCCGCGCGCGCTTCGGCGAGCGCCGCGCGGACTTCATCCGGAGTGTTCGCGTGCCAGGTTCGCGCTCCCAGGCTCTCCGCGTTCTTCGCGTAGTCAATCGGGAGGTATTCCCCTTCGAGGCGCTGACTGGCCGCGTCGCGCTCTCGGAACTCGTTGCCAAAGCTCACGCCAACCCGGTTCATCTGCAGTTGGCGAATGACCTGGAAGCCGTGGTTGTCGGCGAGGATGATTGTGATTTTCAACCCTTCCTGCCAGGCGGTGACCAGTTCAGTCGGGTTCATTAGGTAGGTGCCGTCGCCGATGAAAGTGTAAATCTCGCCGCGCGGCCGCGCCAGGCGCACGCCCAGGCTGGCCGGAATCTCGAAGCCCATACAGGAGTAGCCGAACTCAATCTGGCACGACCGGTCGCCGGCGCAGTCCCAGAGTTTGTGGAGGTCGCCGGGCGCCCCACCAGCCGCGGTCAGGACGACGTCGCCGGGCTGGGCCGCTTCGTTAAGTACGCCGATGAGTTGTCCCTCGCTCATCGCTTCGCCCGGAATCTGCCGGTAGACCTCTTCGCGCAGCGTTTTTTGCCAGGCGGCTTTGACGCCGGCCACCTCGCGTAAGTAGCTCGCATTGGGACGAACACCGGCCGCCGTGGCCGCGCTGGTCAGTTCGGCGAGCGCCTCCCGAGCATCCGCGACGATCGGCAAGGCGCCGAGCTTGTAGGCGTCGTGACCGGTGACGTTGATCGAGATGAACTTGACGTCGGGGTTCTGGAAAAGCGAGTGCGACCCGGTGGCGAAGTCGGTCAGCCGGGTTCCGACGAGGAAAACCAGGTCGGCCTGGCTGGCGACCTGGCCGGCGCTGGGAGTGCCGGTCACCCCGCAACCGCCGAGCAAGAGATCCGAACCGTCTCGCAGCGCGCCCTTGCCGGCCATCGTCTCGCCCACCGGCACGCCGAACCGCTCCGCGACGGTCTTCAACTCGCTCCAGGCCGCCGAGTAATGGACCCCGCCGCCGGCCAGGATGAACGGGCGCTTGGCTTCGCGCAAAAGCATGACCGCCTCGGCGACCCGCTGGGCGTCCGGCCGACGCCGTTCAACCCGCCAGGTTCGCTCGGCGAAGAAGTGGGCCGGAAAATCATAGGCGTGGGCTTGCAGATCCTGCGGCAGGGCAATCGTGCAGGTGCCGGTCTCCACCGGATCGGTGAGCACGCGCATCGCCTCGGGTAGCGCGGTGAGGAGTTGTTCCGGACGAGAGATCCGGTCGAAAAACCGGCTTACCGAGCGGAAACAATCGTTGACGCTGAGGTCGGCCGACACCGGGTGTTCCAGTTGCTGGAGCACCGGCCCCTGGTGGCGGGTGACGTAGTAATCACTGGGGAAAAGGAGCACCGGCAGCCGGTTGATCGTCGCCGCCGCGGCGCCAGTGATCATGTTGGTCGCGCCCGGGCCGATTGAGCTCGTGCAGGCGATGGTCGCCAGGCGCAAGTTTGTCTTGGCGTACCCGGCCGCGGTGTGCACCATCGATTGCTCGTTGCGCGGTTGGTAATAGGGGAGATCCGTTCCGGCTTCGCCGAGCGCCTGGCCGAGGCCGGCGACGTTGCCGTGACCGAAGATGCCGAACATCGCCGGGATGAATCGACGCCGCTCGCCGTCACGTTCGGAGTACTGGACCGAAAGGAACTTCACAACCGCCTGAGCCACCGTGAGTTGGACTGTCTGCTCGCGCGCCCCCATGGCTTAACCTCCAGCTAAAATCGTCCGGTCGTGGTGAGAGTATAGTGCAGTTGAGGGAAAAATATTTTGGTGAGTGGATTCCTTATTCCGGCAGCGGTGCCGTCATCCTCGGAAGTATTCTGCTTGCCGTGACCGCCATTCTTGTCTTTTTAGTCTTCAAGGTAAAAGAGCCTCTAAAGGTAAAAGCACCGGGCAGGGGGTAGAGGTTACGGTGGGAAGAGGAATCACTGCCTCTTCCCACCGTAACCTCTACCCAATATCATCCCCGTTAAACTACCTGGTCACGAACGGCAGATAGACCGAATACGTCTTGGAAGGGGCTGCCGGCTGGCTGCTAAACACGCCGCTGGTGGTCCCAGCGTAGCTGACGGTGGGGCCGATCGCCAGGGCGTTAATATTGAAATCGGTCAGGCCCGAGTTGTCGGCGGACCAGGTGCTGCCGCCGTCGGTGCTCTTGTACACGCCCCCAAATCCGATCCCGGCATAGACGGTGGAGGGCGTCGTGGGATTGATCGCCAGGTCGTTAACGCCGTAGTCGGTCAGGCCCGAGGCGGACCAGGTAGCGCCGCCGTCGGTGCTCTTGTTGAGGCCAAAGGCTGTCCCGGCATAGATCGTGGAGGGCGTCGTGGGGTCGATCGCCAGGGCGGAAATGCCGTAGTTGGTCAGGCCCGAGGCGGACCAGGTAGCGCCGCCGTCGGTGCTCTTGTACACGCCGCGGCCGTTCGCTGTATAGAGCGTTGTGGGTGTCACGGGGTCGATCGCCAGCTCCGCGCCACAGTAGTTGCACCCCTTGTTACTGGCGGACCAGGTGGCGCCACCATTAATGGTCTTGTCAACGCCCCCGCCGGTTCCCAGATAGAGGATGTTGGGCGTCGTGGGGTCGATCACCAGCGTGCTAATAGTCTTGTAGACGAGGCCCGAGTTGGTGGCGGACCAGGTGGCGCCGCCGTCGGTGCTCTTGTACACGCCGTGGTCACCCATGCCCGCGTAGATGGTGGTGGGCGTCGTGGGGTCGATCACCAGGGCGTTAACATCGTCGGTGGCCCACACAGCGCCCCCCGAGGCGATGGCGGACCAGGTGCTCCCGGCGTCGGTGCTCTTGTACACGCCCCAGTACTGGGTTCCGGCATAGATCGTGGTGGGCGTCGTGGGGTCGATCGCCAGGGAAGTAATCCAGATGGGCTGTCCTACTGGGCCCTGGGGGCCGTTGGTTGTCCAGGTATCATTCGCTGCGTGAACCGTGGTTACCGGATTACCGGCTAACTGGCTGATGCCCAATAATAACACCAAGATGATACAGCTACTGAGCAAGAGTTTCGGAGCGGTGCTGAGGTTACGCATTGACAGGGTCCCCCTTCCTTATCCACTTGTCCTCTTGAGGCAGTACTTAACCAGGCGCCTAAGCCTGAGGCGAACCGCGTCCATCTCTCGGCGCTCAGGAGCCTGGCGATAGATAAACTTCAGGATTCGGACATAGACTGTCAGCTAGCTTTGAGCCGTGGGCAAGAATTCTTACTCGACTCCGCGTGGCAAAGTCTAAAGGCGATGAAGATGAGCCGACGGACTACCGAGCGCCTCCTGGCGGCATCCTAACAGCAATTCTTGGCTCTGTCTATCTATAAAGAAGCCAGCGACGACAACACAGACCGTTGACAGAATTCCTCATGCATTGATGTCGTTACTTTCGAGGGTGGTATCGAGTTAACAGGCGGCGTTGACCCCAGGCTGGGGTCAACGCTGATGAGCGACAATTAGAACTGCCGCCGGTGATAACTAGAATTGCCGCTTGAGGAGGTCCCCGCGGAACTGACTTACCATGACGTCTCAGGAGGAGACGTCGTGAAAAGGGACGCGGAGGTTCTTCTGATGAAACGAGAACGGAGCAAAGGCAAGACCCAAGAGCAAGCGGCGGCGCGGGCCGGGATGAGTGTGCGCACCCTGCGGACGTACGAGCGTGGAGGCAAGCTTCCCAGCGAAATCACGCCACCGCGGGACTATCGGACACGGGTGAATCCGTTCGAGGCGGACTGGCCCTGGATCACGGCTCAACTGGAACGCGATGCGGCGCTGCAGGCGACGACGCTGTTCGCTCTGCTCGCCACACAGGATCCGACGCGGTATGCGGCCGGCCAGGTGCGGACGCTCCAGCGGCAAATCGCGCTCTGGCGGGCGCAGCATGGACCGGACAAGGAGGTCATGTTCGCCCAGATTCACGAGCCCGGCGTGGCCGCCCAATCGGACTTCACCCACATGAGCGATCTGGGCGTGACGATTGGCGGGGTCGCCTTCGCGCATCTGCTCTTCCATCTGGTCTTCATCTACTCCAACGTCGAGGCGATCTCGATCTGCATGTCGGAGAGCTTCGAAGCGCTCGCGGAAGGGATCGAGCGGTGTTTGTGGTCCTTGGGCGGTGTTCCCCGGGAGCATCGGACGGATCATCTGAGCGCGGCGCTCCGTCCCCTCGACGTGGACGGGCGCGCCCAAGCGACGGCCCGGTATGGCGCGCTCCTGGCGCACTACGGCATGGACCCAACCACCAATAACGTGGGCGTGGCCCATAAGAATGGGGACATCGAACAGTCGCACCGTCGCTTCAAAGACGCCGTCGATCAAGCGTTACGCGTGCGGGGGCAGCGCGATTTCCCGACGCGAGCCGCCTACCGCGACTTCCTCGACGAACTCGTCCGCCAGCGTAACGTGACGCGCCAGGCGCGCTGGACCGAGGAACGCGCAACCCTACGTCCGTTGCCGGCGACGCCGTTAGGCTTGTGTCGCGAGCTGCGCGTGCCGGTGAGCCACTTCAGCACGATCCAAGTCTTGCGCAACACCTACTCGGTGCCCTCGCGCTTGATCGGGACGACCTTAACCGTCCGGGTGCGGGCCGAAACGATCGAGGCCTACCAGGGAACCCAGCATCTTTTCTCCGCGCCACGCCTGGTGGGCGAGCGTCAGCATCGGATTGACTATCGCCACGTCATCTGGTCCTTGGTGCGCAAGCCGGGCGCCTTCGCGCACTATCGGTTTCGCGACGATCTCTTTCCCCGCTTGGTCTTTCGGCAAGCGTACGATCAGCTTCAGGAGACGCTGCCCGCGCGGGCGGACCGCGACTACGTGCGTCTGCTGCATCTGGCCGCCGCCACGTCCGAAAGCGAGGTCGTCGCGACCATCGAGCGCCTCCGCGCGGAGCGGCGGGTGCCGACCTTCGATGCGGTCCGGGATCTGCTGCGTCCGCCGAGGGCGACGGCGATCCCGCAGCTCAGTCCCGTTCGCCTCGATTTGAGCGTGTACGATCGTTTGTTGGCGGGAGGAGCGCGGCATGCCTGATCGACACACCGAGCTCCTCACGATGCTCCACACATTGAAGCTGCCGGCGATGGCGGCAACCATTGCCGAGGTCGCGGTGAAAGCCGCCCAGACGAACCTGACCCACGAAGCGTTTCTCTACGAATTGGTCCAGCAGGAGTGCGCCCAACGCGACGACCGACGGATCAGCCGTTTGCGCCAGCAATCCGGCTTACCCCTCGACAAAACCTTCCAGACGCTCCAGCTGGAGCGCTTTCCCCTCGCGATTCGCCAGCAGATCGAGCAGTTGCGGCGGGGAACATTCGTTGACGAGGCGATCAACGTCGTGGCGGCTGGCCAACCGGGCGTGGGCAAGAGTCACCTCTTGGCGGCGCTTGGGCATGAGTTGATTCTTCAAGGCCATCCCGTGCTGTGGACATCGACGGCGAGTTTGGTCCAACGTCTCCTGGCGGCCAAGCGCGATCTGCGTCTGCCCCAGGTGTTGGCCCAGCTCGATCATTTCGCCTGTCTCATCCTCGACGACATCGGCTACGTTCAGCACGATCGTGACGAAATGGAGGTGTTCTTCACGTTATTGGCCGAGCGCTACGAGCGGCGCAGTGTGGCAATCAGCACCAATCTGGTTTTCTCGGACTGGACGCGGATCTTCAAGGACCCGATGACCACGCTGGCCGCGAATGACCGCGTCGTTCACCACTCGGTCATTCTCGACTTGATGGCGCTGGAGAGCTATCGGGCCAAAGCGGCGACCGACCAACGCAATGCAATCTCAACAGCGACAAAAAGAACGACCAACAAAGGCCCGATCACCCCCTTACTCGATCTATCCAACGGGGCCTCAAGCGGCAATTCTAATTGACGTCGGCGGCAATTCTAATTGACTTTCTACAGCAGCTCTTTCTCGACTTCAAAGTCGGGAGTGAGGCCCACTTGTTCCCGCGTAAGACCAAAGGTATCAAGTTGATTGATCAATGTTGCCAGAACTTCGTAATAGGCAACGGCACGTCCACACTCGAATTCGGTCCCATACGCTTGTTTCGCTTTTCTTTCGGCACACTGCGACCTAGCCTCCCTCGCGCGGGCCAACAATAGCTCTAGCATGTCGCGTAGGTAGTTTTCGGCGCCATTCATTGTGATCCTCCTAGCCTATTTAGAAGCCCGGTCAGGACCTGCGCTTGTTGAGAGTAGTTGTCAGCCTCTCTAAGCCAGTATCTAACCAACCCCTGCTGTTCGCGTGAGTCCTTCGTTGCCCAGTCAGTAATATAACCCTCAGGATTCGCCGCCTTATCTAGGTGCTCAGCGGCACGCGTCGCTAGGCTTCCAATGGCCTTTTGTATCTCAGCTATGGATTTGCCAGCGTAGGTCCGAAGCAGGCCGGCATTGCGACCACCGGATTTCGCAACCTCATAGGGATCACCTGATTCCCCATCACTGGCTCCCGGTGGCTTCGCCAAGAAGACGGTGGGAACAACCCACGGACCCAGAGGTGTATCGACAACGGTGAGCGCCTCGATCCCAAGAGGAGTATCGGTACACGTTGCAAAAACATAGTTGCCGGCAGCTTGCCCGCCGGCATTACTGAAACACTGGTTATCGTCGGCCGTGTTTTGCGTCACCTTGTTCGCCGACAACCCACTCGGATCCACCAGCAAACCTGGATTGTCCAGCGCATACCCGAACCGATTCAGCGACAGCGGATTGGTGAGCGAGCCGAAGGTCGAATCTCGGCTAATGAACCTCCCCAACGTCGGCGAATAGTAGCGGGCGCGCAGGTAGTATAGGCCCGATTCCGAATCCTGCTGCTGGCCCGTGAACCCGAAGGGCTGGGTGACCGTGCCCTCGCTCCCCAACGATACCCCGAAGGCATCGGTCAGGTAGGCTTCGACCAGGTTGCCGTTGGCGTCGGTGATCGCCCGGACTGAGCCCAACCCATCGGTGTGGTAGACGCCCAGCGAGCCGCCGCTCGTGACCGCGTAGACCAGGCCCAGACCGTAGACGTACTTGTAGGTGCTGTCCGCCAACACCACGGGGTTCGCGCGGTTCGGATCCCAGGTGTAATTTGTCGTCGCGCTCCCGCTCGTCTTGCTCGTTCGCAACCCATCGCCGTCGTAGACATACGTCGTGGTCGTCGTCCCGTCGAAGATCCGGATCAGACGGTTCGCGGCGTCGTAGCTCGCCTGGTCCGTCCCCGCCTGGGTCAGGTTCCCGTCGGCATCGCTGGTGTAGGGGGTGGAGTTGACCGCGGTCAGGCGATCCGCTTTGTCGACGGTGTAAGTCGTGTTCGTGCTGCCCTGGGTCATGAGAACCCGGTTGCCCACCGGGTCGTACTGGTACGAACGCGTCCCGTCGCTGGTCAGGCGGTAGAGGTGATCCAGGGTGTAGGTCACGTTGTTGGCGATCGGATTGCCGCTGACTTGAGCGAGGGTCTCGCTCACCGCGGTGCGGTTGCCCAGGCTATCCAACGTGTAGCTGTGCTGGCCGATCGTGGTGGTGCCGTGCTGGTTGAGCACCTGATTCAGACGCTGGGCGTCGTCGTAGCTATAGGTCGCGCTCGTCCCATTGAAGACGTTGGTCTGGGTTTTGAGCGTGCTATCCCAGTTGTAGGCGTAGCTGACCTGGCGACTCGCCCAGTCGGTGAGGGAGGTCAGGCGGTCGGCGCCGTCGTAGCCGTAGCTGGCCGCGGTCGTGTCGGGATAGGTGAGCACGGAGAGGTTGCCATTGACGTCGTAGCGGTAGCTGACCGTCTGGTTGGCGCCGTTGGTGACGGAGGTCAGCCGATCCATTTCGTCGTAGGCGTAGCTGCTCGACCCGGTCCCGTCGCTCATCTGGGTGCGGTTCCCGTTGGCGTCGTAACCGTAGGTGACGTTTGGCGTGCTGTTGACGGTCTGGCTGTAGGTCACCGCGGTCAGGCGGTTGTCGTGGTCGTAGCCGTTGGTCGTGACCTGGTTCAAGGGATCGGTCGTCGTCAGAAGGTTGCCGTCCAAGTCGTAGGTATACGTGGTGGTCAACGTCGGCGTCGTCGTCGGCCAGGCCGGATACTGGGTTTCGCTGCGCAAGCGATTGCGCCCGTCGTAAGTGTAGTCGGTCGCTCGCTCGTTGCCGTTGGGGTCGCCCTGGGCGCGGGTGACCCGACGGAGGTTGCCCAGGTTATCGTAGGTGTACTTCGTGACGTAGACGGTCGCGGGCGGCGAGTTCACCACCGTCCAGGCCTCCGGGCTCTGATCGACCTCGGCAAGGCTATCCCGCGCGTCGTACTTGTACTGGGTGACCTGACCGTTCGCGTCGATCACGACGGTCCGATTGCCGACGTTATCGTACTGGTACTGGGTGACCAGGGGATTCCCACCCGGGCTCGGGGCCGGGGCCGAGACGGCCAGGAGACGATCTTCGTTTTCGTAGGTGTAGCTCCACGTGTGGTTCGCCGGGACTCCTCCCGGAGCATTCCCGTTGGGGGCGACCATGGAGGTCTGGCGCCCTACGGCGTCATAAGCGTAAGTGGTGATGTCGCCGGCGGGGTCAGTGACCGAGGCGAGCATCCCGGCCTCGGTGGGGTTGGAACTGTTGAAGTAGGTGTACTGCGTGGTGTAAGTGATCTGGGGAGGCGGGTTGGTGTTCCCCTTGGGAGTGGTGATCGCGGTGATCAGCCCCGGGTTGGCGGAATCAGTGTAGGCGAAGGTCGTCGTCGCGGTTTGCAGGGTATTGTTGTCGGTGTATGCGTTTGTCAATCCGGAACGGCCCACTTTGATCATCAGGAGTGGCCCACCCCTGATCCGGTGACAGAAGTTTGATCGGCTGCTTCTCCTCCTCCCTTCCGCCTGCGTTTGTCGAGCGTCCGGCGAA
>Ga0209012_1000472_pt1 | contig 57211 bp, 46 predicted proteins | sample RS3BMetagenome_FD_184735 | JGI IMG/M metagenome (GOLD analysis project Ga0209012, IMG submission 184735) | Ferric oxide microbial mat and aquatic microbial communities from Rainbow Spring, Yellowstone National Park, USA - RS3B (SPAdes) (version 3) ... | reverse complement strand
GAAGAGACCTCACGTCGCGCCGGCGAGATCCTTCTCCGTCAGGCCAGAGGCGGCTGATCCGGCCAGAAGATCACTGACCAGGGCCGATGGGGGGCGCATTTGGGTCACGAGAAGTGCGGAACGTCAGGAACGTCTGTTGGGGTTAGTCTATGCGCAAATGCGAAACGGGGAGGGGCGATGGCAGGTTCGTTGACCAACGGAGCCGACGCGGTACTCGGAATGCTCCGGCAACTGTGCGCGTCCAGCGATGCGGGGGTGGATTTCGTCTACGCTGCGCTCGAACACGTGGCCGGGCTCTACGGTCTGTCCGATGCACAGGTGGTGGTGGTCGACGACTCGCTCGGCCTGCAGATCTTCACCCTGGGACGCAAGCCCATTGAGCCGGAGCTCGCCATCGAGCTGATGTCCAAGGAACCCGGGCTGCACGCAACGCCCGACGTCGTTCCCCAGGCGATGAGCTGTGGCGTGGCCAGCCTGTGCCAACTGGCCCTTACCCTCCATCTCGCTCGCCACGGCGCGACCCACGACTCCCTGACTGGGCTGTGCAACCGGCGTGCCTTCGACGAGGCGGTGGCTACGGCAGCAGCGAAGAGCTCGCGCTACGGATGGGACTTCACCGTGGTCATCATGGACCTGGATGGTTTCAAAGAGGTCAACGACACCTTCGGACACTTGGTCGGCGACCAGACGCTCCGGTCGTTCGGGCAGTCGTTGCGCAAGGCGCTGCGCACCGGGGACGTTGCCGCCCGGGTGGGCGGAGATGAGTTCGGCGCCATCTTGAGCAATGCCGGGCCCGAGGCGGCCGATGTCCTCATGAAACGGATCTGGCGGGAGATACCCAGCGACTATCCAATACGTGGCGTCTCCTTTGGGTTGGCCTCCGCTCCCGAGGAGACGGTCCATCCCGACGAGCTCTTCCGCTTGGCCGATGCCCGCCTCTACGACCAGAAAGTAGGTGTCGCATGACGAACACCTACAACGGGGCGAGCCAGGACACCGGGGAGCTCGAGCTCGAGCTCCGTGTGCTTCCCGGCGTCATGAGTGTCAGCATGGAGCCACCGGGACCGGATCGGTCAGCCCGGGTGGTCGTGGTTGCCCTTTCCCCGGCAAAATCGCTGAAGGATGACGTGGCCCAGATCGCCCAGCTCCACCTGATCGACGCGGTAGTGGAGATCGTTGATCCCAGAGCGGGAGGACGGGCGACAGAACCCGCGCCGGCGAGCGAGCGCCGGGTGGTGCTCCGCCGGTCCGAGTTCATCGGCGACGACGGGGTATCCGAGGTGATGCTCGCCTCCGACCACGGCGAGGGCACCGGTCGGGTACCCATGGGACCGTTGATCGGGGGGGCGGCCGCGACCCTCGAAGCGTTGGCGCAGCTCGGTGTCCATTGCCCCTACTACCTGCAGTCGGCGAGCCGGGTGAGCGCCATGCGCGATGCGCCGGTGGTGGTGATCCTGCGACCGCTCGACGGTGGGAGCGAACGGGTCGGGGTCGCGCTCGCCGAGAGCGACATCGAGGCTTCGAGCCGGGCAACCCTTAACGCGGTCAATCGCAAACTGACCCGCTGATCCCCCCAATGGAGGGATTCCTCCCGCTACACTCGCCCCGGCGAGCTCGCGTGAGACCCCAGCGGCGATCCCACCGTGCCGACCAAGGAGAACGATGATCGAAGCCAGGGTACAGGTCGGCTCGTTCAGGTACGGCGCCGGATTTCTCGATGCCACGACCGGCCTTCGCTTCGAGGGGCATCACCCGTCCGAACGGCCGGACCTGTGGCGCCGCTACCTCGACGGTGCCGAGGCCAGCTACGAGCAGTACGGGCTCAGCGCACTAATCGATCGTGAAGAGCTCGGGAGGGGTGAGTCCGTCACCTTGTTCTTCGTGGGGATGGATACCCGGGGCCAGATCCGCGCCGGCATGCGCTGTCACGGACCGCTGGATGCCGCGGCCGCCTCTCGGGCATTGGCGGAGATGAACGACTCCCCGGAGATGAAGGAGCTACAACGCTCCATCGAACAGTCGATTCCCTACGGGGTGATCGAGCTCAAGGGCGCGTGGGGCTCGATCGAGGGACCCGGCGCCTACCTCGTCACCCGGACACTGGCCCGCTGCGGGATCTATGCGCTTTCGTGGCTGCGGTCGGAGCTGGCACTCGGCGCGGTGGCCGACTACCTGCGCGAGCCTCTTTCCGAAAGCGGAGCCCAGATGATCGGCACGAGCGGCGTGGCCTACCCCAGCCCCGAGTACAAGACCGTGCTGATGAGCTGGGGACGAGCACGGGTGGCAGCGCAGAGCGATCCTGAACAAGCCGAGATGCTCCGTGTCGAACGAAACCAGCTGATGGCCGACTCGACACCCTCGGCACGAACTATCGCGGGCACCAGCTCGATCCCGCTCCGTGATAGTTCGGGATGGCGACCAATCATCCTCGAGGAGAGCGAGCGGGCCGAGCGAGCGATCATCGAGGTACTCCGACACGACAAGAACGTGGAGTTTCTCGACCACCTGACCTCACAGCGCGCCGAACTGCGACAGCTGCACGCACCGGGGGCAGCCGACCTTCTCGATGAACCGAGCCGGTTCGTCTATTTCCCATGGCGCGACGCGCTGGTGAGAATGGTAGGACCCGGGGCCTACTCGGCACTGAGGACCGATCGTAATCGCAACAAGATCACCAGCGAAGAGCAGGAACGGCTGAGGACCCTGAAGGTCGGCGTCGTCGGGCTGAGCGTCGGGCATGCGATCGCCCACCTGCTTGCCATGGAAGGCCTGTGCCACCAGATGCGCCTGGCCGACTTCGATTGGGTGGAGACCACAAACCTCAACCGCATCCCGGGCACCGTGTTCGATCTGGGGATCAACAAGGCTGTGGTGGCCGCTCGCCGGATCGCCGAGCTCGATCCGTACCTCGACGTGGAGGTCCTCGACCACGGGATCCAAGGGGACAACGTCGCCGAGTTCATGGCCGATCTGGACCTGATCATCGAGGAGTGCGACTCCCTCGACGTCAAGGTGCTGGTGCGTGAAGCGGCCCGGGAACGGGGTATTCCGGTGATGATGGCCACCAGCGACCGCGGGCTCTTCGATGTCGAGCGCTTCGACCTCGACCGGGAGCGGCCCTCCTTCCACGGTCTGCTCCCCGATATCAGCGCCGCCGATCTCGCCGGCCTGCCGATGAGCGACAAGGTCCCACACGTCCTGTCGATCCTCGATCCCGACCAGATATCGGCTCGAGGAGCAGCATCCTTGGTCGAAGTGGGCGCCACGATTACCACTTGGCCACAGCTCGGAGGTGACGTGCTCCTGGGGGCAGCCACGGCGGCGGCTGCCCTGAGACGTCTGGGCCGCGGCGAGCCGTTGCCGTCAGGCAGGGTCCGAATCGACCTGGACGACACCCTCGAGCACGCCACCGATCCGACCGAAGGAGTCCGGGAGAACGTTCGCCGGACAGAGGCCGCCTCAGACCCCGAGTTGCCGAACGACCCTGACACCGCCATCGCCGTCGCCGCCAGTCGGGCGCCTTCGGGGGGAAATGCCCAACCGTGGCGGTTCGAACTGGAAGATAACGAGTTCCGGATCCATCTCGTTGCGGAGCGGTCATCGACGATGGATGTCGCATTCCGAGGGAGCTTCGTGGCGATCGGTGCTGCCCTGTTCAATGCTCGGGTGGCAGCGGCCGCCCAAGGCAGGCTCGGGTCGATGGACGTGGACTCGGAACGTGCGTCACGCGGCCCGGTGGCTATTCTGCGGCTGGAGCAGGGCGTTGACACCGAGCTGGCTGCTTTCTATCCGAATCTGCTCACCCGATGCGCCAACCGACACCTCGGCGACCGGTCGGCCATCGATGCCGACACTCAGGCCATTCTCCACGAAGAGGTACGGCGCGAAGGCGGGGTGATGCACCTGGTGACCGAACCCGGGGCACTCGTGCACTGCGCCGACCTGCTGGGGGCGTCCGAGCGCCTGCGCTTTCTGAGCCCGGCCCTGCACAAAGAGATGCTTGGCGAGCTGCGCCGCCCGGGAATCGATTCACTGGAGACCGGCATCGACGTTCGGTCGCTCGAGCTCGAGCCTGCCGACCTGGCCACCTTGGCCGTGGCCCGGCGCGGAGATGTCATGGCTCAGCTGGACCGGTGGAACGCCGGCTCTGCCCTGGGCAGGAACGCCCAGAAAGCGATCCGGTCGAGCTCAGCTCTCGGGGTGGTGGCGGTGGACCGAGCTACTCCATCGGCGTTCGTCACCGGGGGACGAGCGATGGAACGGCTCTGGTTGGCTGCCGACAGAGCAGGCCTGGCCGTGCAGCCGGTGTCGCCTGTGTTCCTCTACGCACTTCAGAGCGACGACTACGCTGCCCTGGTCGGCGAACACCACTCTGAGGAACTGCAGCAGCTCTCCACCGAGTTTTGGAGCGCGGTGGGACTCGGCGAACGCGAGGTAGCAATTCTCGTCTTCCGCTTCAGCGCTGCCCCCGCACCGACCGTGGCTAGCCTCCGCCTGCCGCTGACCTCGACCTTCCGGCAGCCGAACCGGAGAGAGAGCGCTGCCGACCAACGAGTATGCTGACCTGTAGGAGACGCAGAGCCGATCGGGCGGCAGCGGTGTCACGGGTCGGCTCCAGATGAGCATCTATGACAGATAACGACGGTTCTCCCGCTCAGACTACCAAGACCACTGAAGGGTTGCCGATCTCACGCGGACCGGGGCACCTCGCCGACGGTCCCGCGGTGGTACTGATCGTCGGAGGTGGGAACCTGCCGCTCTCGCAGTCCATTGTCCACCGTTGGGTACGCCAAGGCATTACAGACAAGAGTGTCGACGAACTGATCGAAGCCCTGGAGAAGCGTCTGGCCGCCGAGCCGAGCAGCAGCCCGCGAGCGCTGGCCGGCGTCGGGGAATGGCAGGTGTGGTTCCAGCCCGTCGAGCCGCTGTCCAAGGAGTTCCCTGGTGAAGCCGTAGTGGTGGCCCGCGAGGACACCGGCCCGTGGGCGGAAGAGGACACCGCGCCCATCAGGGTATTCGCCGACATGTGGGGCACTGGATGGCGCCAGGTGAGCGGGTACAGCAACCTCACGTATCAACGAAACCTCGACTCCCTGATGGTCACCGTTGCCACACGCCTGGCGGCCGCCTCGGCCGACTCGCTGCAACAGACACTCGAGTGGACGGTGATGACATTGGCCGAGTTCCTTGGTGCCGATGCGGCGTTCCTCCGTCGCAACGACAACGACGCCCAAACCAGCGTCCTCGTCGCCGAGTATCCGAAGAGGACCAATGTCGCCGATCCAGATCCCCTCGGAGTGGTGCCGTTCGACTCCGACCCGCTCTTTGCCGCGTTACGGGACCTCAAGGAGCCCATTGTCAGTAAGTCGACCCAGATGCCGCCCGCGTACAGCGAACGGGTGGCCGAGGCTTCGGGCGCTCCCGAAGTCTCGGGGGCCGCTGTTCCGCTCCTTCTCGACGGCGAAACGAAGGGTTGCCTAGGATTCGCCCACTTCGGAGAACGCGAGTGGTTGCCTTCGGAGCTCAACGCCCTCCTGGCGGTGGCATCCCTGGTGCTCCAGTTGACCATGAGGGTTGCAGCGGAAAATCAGCTCCGCTACAGCGCCTTCCACGACGATATGACCGGCATGTTCAACCGGCGAGCACTCCTCGACGAGATCGACCGCCGTATGGACAGAGGAACGCACGGCACCGCACTCCTCTTCCTCGATCTCGACCGTTTCAAGGTGATGAACGACTGCCTCGGCCACGCGGCCGGCGATCGGGTACTGGCAACCGTCGCCGAACGTGTTCGCTCCACCCTGCGACCGTCGGACTTCGCTGCCCGGCTTGGGGGTGACGAGTTCGTGGTGCTGATCGACGACCCCGGAGGCGACCTCGACGCGGTGGCGGCCGCTCGGCGCATCCTCGATCTGGTGAAGATTCCGATCGAGGTAGGGAACCAGAACCAGGAGGTCTCCCACACCGCCAGCATCGGAATCGCATTCGCGTCCCCGGGACGTCTCGGGGCGCTCGATCTGATCCGGCGGGCCGATATCGCACTGTACGCCGCCAAGGCATTGGGGAGCAACGAGGTGGTGGTATTCAACGAGGTGATGGAGGCCGAAGCGGATAGGCGGTCGAATATGGAGCTCAGGCTCCGCAGCGCCATCGCCGATGAAGGTTTCCGGCTCTTCTACCAACCCGAATTCAACCTCGACACCGGCAGACTACTGGCGGTAGAAGCGCTGGTGCGCTGGGAGCACCCGACGCAGGGCCTGCTGGCCGCCGAGAAGTTCATCACCATCGCCGAGGAGGCCGGCCTGATCATCGGCATCGGTTCGTGGGTCCTGGAGGAAGCCTGCCGGCAGCTCGCCCGGTGGCGCCAGGCCTATCCCCAGCTCGACCTGGTAGTGCGAGTGAACATGTCACCGGCCGAGCTCGCCTTGAACGGCGTGCTCGAGCACGTGGAGCGCTGCCTGAGGATTGCGGGGGTCCCCCCGTCTTCCCTGTGCTTGGAGGTCACTGAGCATGCCATCGTCACCGACCTCGACCGCCTGGTCTCGGTACTTGAGGATCTGAGGTCCCTCGGGGTCCACCTGGCCATCGACGACTTCGGCACCGGCCACAGTTCCATGGTGCAGCTGAAGCAGCTTCCCATCCACATATTGAAGGTGGACCAGACGTTCGTCGACGGCATTGGCGACAACCCTATCGACCAAGCGATCGTGGCATCGATCATCGGCCTGGGCAATGCCATAGGACTCGAGGTAGTAGCAGAAGGCGTCGAGACCCTGCGCGACATGAAGACGCTCTCGAGTCTGGGTTGCTGCCGGGCACAGGGATTCCTCCTCGGCCGCCCCGCCGCCGCGGCCGCACTCGAACCGTTGCTCGAGCGCGGAGGGATCGACCTCGCCCTGTTGACGGACGGTTCCTCGGACGATCATCCGTATGCCGAATCGAAGGCCCCATGACCGCAACGTACTGATCCCCTGTGACCAGGTACTTCGCCAGCGGAACGACGTCGAAAAGGAGCGCGGCGTGTAACTGTTCACCCCATTCGGGCAACAGCGAAGGCGCCAACTGCCCAGGTCGGGTGCGGAACAGTTGACGTCGCTTGAGATGGGGAGAGGTTCAGCCGTTGTCTGGCCGGACTTCCTGAGATGGCAGGCACACGACCTCCCCAGAAATAGGGATTGAGCTGGGAGAACGGACGCGGACCGCCGATTGAGGCGTGTTACTACGCGGGGGGTGTCGGAAGCTCGAAGTAGAGGAAGCGGCCGGGCTCGACGATGTCGAGCTTGGCCAGAATCTCGGCTTGTCCTGGCGTCGTCGCCGACCGTTGGGCCACCCGTCCTTCGGCCGTCTCCATGGTCACAAGATGCATGCGGTCGAGTTGGTGCGGACGTTGCGCCACGTGGCCCCGGTGCCGTTCTCGATGACCCGCATGACGAGGAGTCATGTCGCCAACGATGGCCCAGGTGGCGGCCGGGGCCATCGAGTATCTGCCCATGGCCCTGGTGCCCGGGATGCCCGCCGCCCTCCAGCGACTGTCGACCACGGGGGTATGGAGCGTGCGTCTCGGCGGTGACGCCCTCCCCTTTCACTCCGACCTCCCGCTTGAACCCGAGCCGTTGGCCCTGGTCCTCGGCTCGGAAGGCACCGGCCTCGCCGCCCTTACCCGCAGGCGCTGCGACGCCCTCGCCTCCATCCCTCAGCACGGCACCCTCTCCGCGCTCAATATGGCCATCGCGGGCCATCGGATGTTTCGACGTCGGCCGCCGCGACGGTTGAGGGCGCCCGGGACAACCAGTGGGTGCAGTTCAGGTCAGCTGGGTGTGCCTGCGCGAGAGGGGGTGAACGTACGTGAATGGGCATGGATGGCGACAGGACAAGAGGTGAGGCCACCTCCCGGTGTTGGATTCCACGAGCCATGTTGGGCACTAGCTGCTAGACCTGAGCGTACGGGGCCATGAAGCGAATCACGATCTTTTGAAGAGGGTGGGCGATGAGTCGATTGAGCCGTAGATCAAGGGTACTGGCCTCTGTCATCACGATGTTGGGAATCCTGGGTGGCGTCTTCGCCTTCGCCCCGGTCGCTGCGGCCGCTACCATTCCGACCCTGGCGGTGACCGCACCGACCACCATTCCCAACAACACGGCGTTCGTCAATACGACCAATCCTCCACACAACGCGTCGTACACGGTGAACAATTCCCAGACCGGCAACGGGGCCCTGACCAACGTCCGGATCGTCTTCACCATCACCGGACCGGCTGCGCTCACCGCCGCCGAGGTCGACGTGGTCGTCTACTGCCCGGCGGATCTCGTCAGCACCCCCGAGTGCAACGGTCCCGACCTGACCCGCTTCAACACCCAGCCGGTGATCACCGGGGCCGGTGGCGTGATCACCGGGACGATGGCCGATGGGACCATGCCGGCCGGGTTCAATGACACCTTCCCCATCGGGGTGGCGGTGAACGCCCCCGGGGTCACCGGCCCACTGACGATCACCTCGTCACTCCAACAGGATGACTCCAGTGGCAACCCGCAGAGCCCCGTCGTGACGCTGGCGACCAGCAACACCGGAACGAGCCAGCTCGTCGGTGGGACCATTCCGACCCTGGCGGTGACCGCACCGACCACCATTCCCAACAACACGGCGTTCGTCAATACGACCAATCCTCCACACAACGCGTCGTACACGGTGAACAATTCCCAGACCGGCAACGGGGCCCTGACCAACGTCCGGATCGTCTTCACCATCACCGGACCGGCTGCGCTCACCGCCGCCGAGGTCGACGTGGTCGTCTACTGCCCGGCGGATCTCGTCAGCACCCCCGAGTGCAACGGTCCCGACCTGACCCGCTTCAACACCCAGCCGGTGATCACCGGGGCCGGTGGCGTGATCACCGGGACGATGGCCGATGGGACCATGCCGGCCGGGTTCAATGACACCTTCCCCATCGGGGTGGCGGTGAACGCCCCCGGGGTCACCGGCCCACTGACGATCACCTCGTCACTCCAACAGGATGACTCCAGTGGCAACCCGCAGAGCCCCGTCGTGACGCTGGCGACCAGCAACACCGGAAACAGCACGCTGTTCACCCCGGGCGGTGGAGGGGGAGGAGGCACCACGGCCCCGGTCTTCACCGCTGACACCCCGCCGGCCACCGCCACCGTCGGGATGACGTATTCCTACACCTACACCGCCAGTGGTGACCCGGCTCCGACCTACGCGGTGGCCAGCGGCGCCCTTCCGACCGGACTCAGCCTGAACTCCGCCACTGGTGGGCTGTCGGGGACCCCCACCGCGACTGGGACGTTCACGTTCACCGTGTCGGCCGCCAACGGGATCAGCCCCTCCGCCACCAGCCCCTCCACCACCGTCACCGTGACCCCGGCCACCTCCACCGGCACCGCTCCGGTCTTCACTGCCGACAGCCCGTCGGCCACGGCCACTGTGGGGACGGCCTATTCCTATACCTACACCGCCAGCGGTAACCCGGCCCCGACCTTCTCGGTGATGAGCGGCACCCTGCCCACCGGGCTCACCGTGAACAGCACCACCGGAGTGTTGTCGGGCACCCCCAGTGCGGCAGGAAGCTTCACGTTCACCGTGTCGGCGGTCAACGGGGTCAGCCCGAACGCCACCAGTCCGTCGACCACCATCACCGTCACGTCGACCCCGCCGCCCCTCCCGAGCCAGGGCTACTGGATGGTGGCCTCTGACGGGGGTATCTTCGCCTTCGGCGACGCCGGTTTCTTCGGCTCGACCGGGGCGATCCATCTGAACCAGCCGGTGGTGGGCATGGCCGCCACTCCGGACGGAAAGGGCTACTGGCTGGTGGCCGCCGACGGTGGGATCTTCGCCTTCGGGGACGCCGGCTTCTTCGGCTCGACCGGGGCCCTCCACCTCAACCGGCCCATCGTCGGGATGACGTCCACTCCCGACGGGAGGGGCTACTGGCTGGTGGCCTCCGACGGTGGCATTTTCAGCTTCGGTGACGCCAGCTTCTACGGCTCGACCGGGGCGATCCATCTGAACCAGCCGGTGGTGGGCATGGCCGCCACGCCGGACGGAAAGGGCTACTGGCTGGTGGCCTCCGACGGTGGGATCTTCGCCTTCGGCGACGCCGGATTCTACGGCTCGACCGGGACCTTCCACCTCAACCGGCCCATCGTGGGGATGAGCGCAACCCCTGACGGCCGCGGCTACTGGCTGGTGGCCTCCGACGGTGGGATCTTCGCCGTCGGTGACGCCGGATTCTACGGCTCGACCGGTGCCTTCGACCTCAACCAGCCGGTGGTGGGGATGAGCTCGACCGCTGACGGGCGGGGCTACTCGCTGGTGGCCTCTGACGGGGGCATCTTCACCTTCGGAGACGCCGGCTTCTTCGGCTCCACCGGGGGAATCCATCTGAACAAGCCGGTGGTGGGCATGGTCGCCAGCTGAGGCTCCGTGGACGCGGCAACGAAGGGGTACGGTGCATCCGTCGGGTGGTGCGGTCACCCCCTGAAGACGGGCAGCACCAGCGAACAGGCGGGATGGAACGTCGGGCTGTCGGGTCCCAGGGCGTCCACAAAGTGTGGACTTCGGCGCCCTCGACGCCCTTCCAGAACACAACCCGAGCAATGAAGCGGCTCGACGAGGAACTTCCCTACGGCCCTCAGTGAGGCTTGATCGACGCTCGCGTCGAAACAAGGATCGAAGAAGATGCCCAGCCTCAGACCTCCTGCAGTAGGCCGATGATTCAGGTGCTGACCAGGGTGTATGTGGGAGAAGAGTCATCGCGAAAGTAGTTGAAGATTGCTTCCGGATGAAGTAGAATGTCCTGGTGGAGGCCGCGATCGCAGAAGAGCTGGCCGGGATGCCCGAACCGTGGCACCTGAAGCAGACCGAGGTCGGTGACCAGGTCTTCGTCTTTCGAGGCCCCCACCTGTTCGCCAGCTACGAGAAGCGTGATCTCGGCATGCGGAACCTGACGATCGTGGGGCTCACCAACGCGGGCTTCTCTGGTGCCGATGTCGCAGCCTGTTTCGGGCTCACGCCCGTCTACGTCTCCATGCTGCGGGGCCGCGCGAAGCACCATGGGTCCGAAGGTCTGGTGCGGCGTCTCGGTCGTCCTTCCAGCCTGTCTGACGCCCGGCTGTCCAAAGCGCAGGCATGGTCGAGGGAGGGGATGACCAACGTCGCTATCGCTGAGCGCCTCGGGGTGCACCCCGGCACCATCGGCCGGCAGCTGGCCGCTCTGGGAGAGGTTGATCGACGTGCCTCGGTCACCAACGACACGCTCTTTGACGATGAACCGACAGAGCCAGATGTGGAGGCCACCGGTAACGAGCCTGAGGACGGCGAGCATGACGCGTCCACTGGCGACGTCCAACCGGTCTCCGACCTTGGGTCCGACATCACCCCGTCACCACTTCCCCGTATCCCAGATGCCGAGGTCTCCTCCCGCTACGCGGGGGCGATGCTGCTGCATGCCTTCCTCACCCGGTTGGGTGCCGACCAGATCCTCTCGTCACTGCCCGTCCGAGCCGCCCGGCGCTACGACGCAGCTTCCCTGGTGCTCGCCTCCACCTTCTCGTTCGCACTCGGCACCAGCTCGATCGAGGGAACCAAGCACCTGGTGGCCAACGACGCCGGTGTGCTGTGTGGGACCACCACCTTTCCTCACCTGCGCACGCTGCGGCCCGGGCTCCGGGCACTGGCGGAGACGATAGACCCGGTCGCTCTCCAGACCGCCTTTTCGAAAGCGATGCTGGCAGCCGACGAGCACCCGCCCGAGGTGTTCTACGCAGACGACCACTTCGTCACCTACTGGGGAAGCCAGGCCGTCGCCAAGGGATACAACATCCGCCGCCACTTGGCCGAGCCGGGCAGGGACGACACCTTCGTGGTCGACGACACCTGGCGGGCGCTCTGTTTCGCATCCGGCGAGCCCCGAGGGCTGTCGGTGACCATCCCCGAGGTGCTCGGCCAGTTGAAGGCGATCGTGGGAGACCGACGGATCATGGTGGGCTTCGACCGGGGTGGCTCCTACCCCAAGGTGTTCACCGCCCTGGCAGAACAGAACATGGAGTGGATCACCTGGAGGCGGGCACCACTGCCAGCCCCGACGGTTGCACCCAAGCGATCGTGGGTGGAGGTCGACGGTGTGCGATCCACCACGGTGCTCTCTGACGAGCTGGTCACCCTCAACGGCTACGACGCCACACCGGTCCGCCAGCTCTCCGCCTACGAGGACGGCAAGGTGGTCTTCCAAGTCCTCACCTCCAACACCGAACTGACTGGGGCACGGCTGGTGCGACGCCTGCGGGGCCGGTGGTGCATCGAGAACACCAACAAGTACTTGGAGGACCACCAGGGCGTCCACTGGCTCGCCACCTACGAGATGGACACCGAGGTGAACACGACGAAGGTGACCAACCCGGCCCGGCGCACGGCAAGAGTTGCAGTGCGGACGGCAGAGGCGGCCGGGATGAAGGGTGTCCCCGCCAAGCTGTCCGCCAACGACCTCGATCCCCACGCCAAACGATCGAGGCCACGCCTGGCGGCACGGGCGTTGCAGATGGTGTGCCGATTGCTCGCCTACAACGCAGAGCTCGACCTCGCCCGAGCGCTGAACACCTACCTGGGTGACGACGACGAGTACCGGGCGATCACCCGCAACCTCTTGCACCTCGGAGGAACGGTCGCATTCGAGCGTCGACAGATCACCGTCACCTTGGACCGGCCGGGTGCGCCCCGGATCGCCAGAGCGCTCGGCCAACTCCTCGACCAACTGGCTACAGGGCCACCCGCCCACCTGGCCGGGGACCGGCGACCCATCGTCTACCGGCTGGCCACCTGAGCGACTTCAACACTTTCGCGCTGCCTACTGCAGGAGGTCTGAGCCTGCTGGGGTATGCGAGCATCCGGAGAACATGCATCCAATGAAATGTGCGGCATTTGGATCGTATCGTGTCCCTCAGCGCCCACCAACCCGGACGGTGCGCGAACCGCATCGTCCGACTGGTGGTCCCGTGCAAGAGGAACCCGGAAGACCGGGTGGATGGCCTGTCGGCTGTCCACCCGGATCTCGTGGATCAGAGCCTGGAGCAAGGTCTTCACCGTAGCCGGTGATCCCTCGGCCAACGCCTGTTTGATCTGTTCCCGGAGGGCCGCCAACTGCTCGGGAGTGGCACAGGCGAGGTCGACGTCATCGATCTGGTCGGCCACCTCCTGGCGTCGCGTCCGCAGGGCGCTCGCCTGAGCCGCGAGAGCTTTGACCCTCTTCCCGCAGGGGTCGCCGATGGTATCCGTAAGATCCGCGACTTCCTCACCGGCGTACAGGCCGAGTGCCGCCGAGACCTTCAGAATGTTCAGCAGAGAAGGGTCGACCTCGCCACGCTCGGAATGACCGATAGAGGTACGGTGGAGCCCTGCGGCGTCACCCAGCTGCTCCGGGCTCATCTCCGCATCGCGTCGAGCCACGCGAATCCGCACTCCGAACTCACGGTACTGGTCGGCACCCCGACGGGCTTGGGCCACGCATCTGATTCGAGGTCACTTGATGGGTCGACAGCAAATTCGTTGCATCCGGACTTCTTCGACCAATCCAACAGGTGCAATGATGCGCCGGACCTCCATCGCGCGCATGAGTTCATAGGCAGCCAGGACCCTAGGTTGGCCGCCACGGGCCGTGTCTCCGAGGGCGGGGAACCAGTTGCATTCGCATCCGTCATCGGCTAACTTGCACGGCGCTCAGCACTGGCTCCCTTGGTCGCAAGTGCCAACTTCAGCGCTCGTCCCCTTGGTCGCAAGTGCCAACTAAGGAGATGCGCCTGTGACCGGTGAAATTCCCCGTCGGCGGACCGGAAGGCTCGCCCCGCGAGCACGCCGTCTGCGCTCCGTCCCACTCTTTCTCTCGCTGCTGGTCGTCCTGGCCGTGGGCGTGGGCGTGCCAATGATCGCGATCGGATCGAGCCAGCCGACCGCGGCCCTGACTACCACCACGTGTTCGACGAGATCAGGGGGATATTGGCAGGTGGCCTCGGATGGAGGGGTCTTTGCCTTTGGAGGCGCCGGCTTCTACGGCTCCGCTGCGAATATCAAGCTGAATTCTCCCATCGTCGGCCTGGTGCCCACCTCGGACGCCAAGGGCTATTGGTTGATCGCCGCGGACGGCGGTGTCTTCTCCTATGGCGATGCCCGGTTCCTTGGCTCAATGGGTGGGATAAGGCTCAATTCGCCGGTGGTCGGCGGAGCCTCGGCGGCTGCCTCCGCAACCTGTGTCGGTCCCGCCGGAGCCGCCGGAGCCGTCGGCAACACAATCCTGAACGGCACCACTCCTCCGGCTGCCGATGTCGGGAACGACGGCGACTTCTACCTCGACACCGCCACCTCCACCTTGTACGGGCCCAAGGCCTCCGGGGTCTGGCCGGCCCAGGGCACCAGCCTGGTCGGGCCCGCGGGTCAGACGGGCCCCAACGGTGCAACCGGTGCAACCGGTGCAACCGGCATGCAAGGCCCCGCTGGTCCGGGGGCAGCAGTATTCACGACCTCTGGTATCTATTCTGTACCGGCTGGTGTCAGTGATGTCATCGTCAAGCTGCGGGGCGGCGGCGGCGGTGGCGGCGGCGCGGATGGGGCCTTCCCCGGCCCCGGCAGTGGTGGTGGAGAGGGCGCCTCTGTCGAGGTGCTCGTCCCGGTCACCGGCGGCTCGCAGCTGACCTTGACGGTAGGTGGCGGCGGTGCGGGTGGCCTTACTGATCCAAGCAGCTGCAGCGGCGGAAGCAGCGGTGGCACTTCGACCGTGGCGGCCTCTTCGTCCACGTTTGCGAGCGCCGGCGGCGGTGGCGGTGGCGGTTGTGCATTTGCCCCATCCGGTGGAGCACCGGGAACGGTGACGGTGAACAGCCCGGCGACGGGGATCCAGGAGATCGCGGCCGACAGCGGGTCTACATCTGGAGCGGGGGGCGGACCCTCCGGGTATGTGGGCTCTGGTGGAGCAGGTGCACCGAATTCCCTGAGCACCACTGGTGGTGCCGGATCGGCCGGTCTGATCGAGGTGCTACCCGCGTCGTAATCGGTGGTCACCGAGCGGGTGTTGCTTGCCTGCAGGATGCGATAACGCTGGTGGCAACGGTGACCCCACCGACTGTTCCGGCCGGGGATCGGTCCCCGGGGGATCCGCCGTACAACGATCCGCTCCGGTGGACGAGGCATGAACGGGCAGTTCGCCGGTCCGGCGCCGGTCGGCGGGGCGCTGCGTCGCTACCATGCTCTGGGGCGAATGCCACGGAACGAGGAGCGGACATGGACGACGACAGGGCCAGGGAGCTGCTCGCCTCGGAGCGACGGCGGGTCGAAGGGCTGCTCTCCGATCTGGAGGCGGAGGGGGCGGACGACCGGGCGGCGGCCAACGCCCCCGGTGACATGTTCGACTCGGCGCAGCCGCTGACGGAGGAAGGTACCGACGCGTCGGTGGCCGCCGAGCTCCGACGCCACCTCGAGGCCATCGGTCGGGCCGAGGCTCGCCTGGTGGACGGCACCTTCGGGCGCTCGGTCAGGAGTGGCGAGCCCATCGCTGACGACCGGCTCGAAGCAGATCCCACCGCGGAGCTGACCGTCCGGGAGAGCGCCCAGGTCGGGTAGCCCGCCCGCAGCACCACCGGTGACCCATCGCGCGCCGTCGCCGCCCGGAGCGGGGCACCCGCCAAGGTGCCGACCGTCACCGGCGTGCTCGCCGTTCCCCGGTAGCGACAGGGGGACGGCGCGTCCCGCCGCCGTCATCGAAGGAATCGGCCCGAGGCCACGGGGCCTCTGGTATCGGTCGACGCGGTCGCGCCCCTTTTGGAATTGCGGGCTGAACGTCGAGTGCGATGCTCCAATGACCGGGCACGATTTGATGGAGTATTCGCATGATGTTGATGTTCGCCCTGACCTTCGGGCCCGTGGGAACAGCCCAATCCCGTCGATATCAGATCAATAGGCCCGTGATCTTGGCGATGCTGAGGAGTACGACCGATGTGTAAGACGGCCGTCTTTGGAGTGCAGGCACCGGATCCGAGGTGGCAACCGGTGCTCACGGTGGCCGCCACGGGCCTGGTCGGGGCCGTCACCCTCGCGGGGTTCACCGACCTCTCGACCGCGCGGTCCAGCCGCGCCGTCGGCACGGGGTCGATGGTCCGGATGCCGTCCGACGGCTCGGCACCCCCGGCGGGCACGGCCGACACCGGGGGGGGGCCGGTGGGCCAGCGGGTCACCGGCGAGGTGGTCCTGCGTTCCGCCGACCGGCACGCACTCGATGCCTTCGACGCTGCCGGATTCTACGGCTCCATGGGTGGTCAGCACCTCAACCGCCCGATCGCCGGCCTGGCGGCGTCGACGTGGCCCGCCCGCGGCACGGGCGATTGGATGAACGCGGGCGACGGTGGGGAGTTCTCCTTCGGCGGTGCCTGGTTCGGGGCGGCCGTCGACCAGCCGTCCTTCGGGAACCTGGCCAGCGGCACGTCCATGCCGGGCGGCGACGGGCTGCTCGGCCTCTACTCGTCGGGCAACGCGGTGAACGACGGTCCCACCGACGCCACCGTCGCCGGGTGGACCGCGGTGCACGGCACCGCGGCGGTCGGGGTAGACGTGCAGGGCGGTCCCTGGGTCACCTCCAGCAGTGTCGCCACCGGACTCTGAGGGCACCGTTCCGGGCGTCGGTCAGGGACCCGGTTCCCCCCGGCGCCGGATGACGGCCACGATGGCCCGCCAGCCGACCATGAGCGCCCCGAGGAAGCTCAGGGCCACCAGGACGAAGGCGAATGCCGTCCCCTGTCCCGCCACCACCCGCAGGAGCATCCCCACGGCCACGGTGACCACGCACACCGCCGCGCCCGACCGAATGGTGGTGGCGTCGCGGTGGAGGGACAAGAGGACCGCCCAGCCGACGGCCAGGCCGACGAGGAACGGCCAGGCGGTCGAGGCCACGCCGGCCGGGGCCACGCCATGGTCGTGGGTGTGGCGGCCGATGCCCACGAACACCAGCACCGCGATGGCGTCGAGGGCGACGGCTCCCACCCGGAGTGCCGACCCGGGGCGGCCGCGGTGAACGGTGGGGGCCGGTGGGGCCGGCGCCGTGGGGATCGGCTCGGGGGATGGGGAGGTCGGCATGGTGACGGGTGCGCGGTCGTCGGACCGGCCTCGGTCGACTCTATCCAGGAGGTGACCGCCGGTGGGCACCGGCCCCGGCCACCGGCCGGGCGGTCAGGGCCGGTGGCCGTCGAGGCCGGCCAACCAGCCGGTGAGCGACGTCCACAGCCGCCCGGTGATACCGGCGTGGCGGTGCTCGAGGGCGGCCAGCCCTTCGGTGCGCAGCACCGCCACCTCGGTGGGGACCTCGGCCCGGAGGTGGCGGCTCTCGCCCGGTCGGTTGAGGAGCCGCAGGTGGCTCATGGCCGTGCCGGGACCCATCGACCCGACCCGGGCGGGCTGCCCGTCGGCCCCGGCCCGGACGATGGTGCCCAGCCGTCCCGACAGCACCAGGACGAACAGGTCGCCGTCGTCCACCAGGACCTCGTCGCCGATCGCCAGGGAACGGTGCTCGAGCGCCGGGCCCAGGAGCGACCGGCCCTCCTCGTCCAGGGAGGCCATCAGGTCGTGCTCGTCCAGCGGCACCGTGGCCGTCGGGCCCAGGGCCGGGTCGACGGCGGTGATCAGCTCGTCCTCGCACCACTCGAGGGCGGCGTCGAGCGACGGGAACCGGGCCACCGGTAGGGAGTCCTCGATCCAGTGGCCCGGATCGGCCACCGTCACCACTACCCCCCGGCCGACGATCTCACCGACCAGGGCGGCCAGGATCCGCCGGGCGGCCGGATGGATCCGGGTGACGCGGTGGAGGTCGATCACCGACCACCGCACGCCGACGCCGGCAGGCGCCTCGGCGAGGGAGCGCACCAGGATCTCGGCCTCGGCGAACTCGATGTCGCCCCGGATGCCCCGCACCGCGATGCACGCCGCCTCCGTGTCCAGGGCCGCCTGCTCGACCCGCCGCCGGGTGCGGGTCGAGTGGGTCCGGTCCCCGGTGGTGCGCAGGTAGACCGGCCGGGCCGGCCGGGCGGGGACCCGCATGAGGTGGAGGCCGAACCGGTCGGAGATGACCTCGCTGGCCGCCACCGCCCGCACGCTGTTGCCCACCGCGTCGATGGGCGGGCTGAACAGCCCGATGCCGAACTGCCCCGGGCTGGCCGCCACCAGGCCCCCGGAGACGCCGCTCTTGGCCGGCAGGCCCACCCGCAGGAGCCACTCTCCGGCGTAGTCGTACATGCCGCAGGTGGCCATGACGGTGAGCACGTGGGCGGTCACCGACCGGTCCACCACCTCCTCGTCGGTCACCGGGTTGACGCCGCCGTTGGCCAGGGTGGCCGCCATGGTGGCGAGGTCGGTCGCCGTCACCAGCAGGGAGCACTGCCGGAAGTAGACGTCGAGGACGTCGTCGATGTCACCGGTGAGCGAGCCGGCGTTCCGCATGAGATAGGCCAGCGCCCGGTTCCGGTCGCCGGTCGCCCGCTCCGATGCGAAGACGGCGTCGTCGACCTCGAGGGCCCGGCCGGCGAAGGCGGACAGGCAGGCCCGGATCCGCTCGAAGCGCTCCTCGGGTCCCGCCGCCGGGACCAGCGACGACGTGACGATGGCCCCGGCGTTGACCATGGGGTTCTCCGGACGCCCCGAACCCGGATCGAGGCTGATGGCGTTGAACGCCTCTCCGCTGGGCTCGGCACCCACTCGGGCGGCGACCGCACCCGGACCGAGCTCACGGAGGGCCAGGGCCAGGACGAACGGCTTGGAGACCGACTGGACGGTGAAGGGGACCCCCGCATCACCGGCGGCGTAGCAGTGACCTTCGAGGCTGGTCAGGGCCAGGCCGAACCAGGCTGGATCGGCCGTCGAGAGCTGGGGGATGTACGTGGCCACCTCGCCGCCCGGCGTGCCGGCCAGCTCCTCCCGGATCTCCTCCAGCGCCCGGACGATCGGATCATGCCACCCGTCGACTGGCGTCGACGTCGACGTCGACGTCGACGTCGGAGGTTGGTGGCCCATGTCGGTAGGCTACGCGCCGAGCGGCAACGCCCCGAGAACGGAAGACCCCCCATGACCTACTGCCTCGCCATGCGCCTCGACGAGGGGCTGCTGTTCCTCGCCGACACCCGGACCAACGCCGGGGTGGACAACATCTCCACCTACCGAAAGCAGCACGTGATCGCCCCGGACGACGACCGGCTGTTCGTGATCGAGGCCGCCGGGAGCCTGGCCACCACCCAGGAGGTGCTCGACCGGATCCGGCGGGACCTCGCCGCCAGCGGGGACCACGAGAGCCTGCGGACGGTGCACCACCTCTTCGAGGCCGCCCTCTACCTCGGCCGCCTCAGCCGCGAGGTGGCGGCCGAGCACAGAGCGGCGCTCGACGCCGTCGGTGCCGACGCCACCGCGACGTTCATCCTGGGCGGCCAGGTGGCCGGCGAGCCACCGGACATCCTCCTCGTCTACCCGGAGGGCAATTACATCCGGGCCTCGGACGACCTGCCGTTCCTGCAGATCGGTGAGACCAAGTACGGCAAGTTCCTTCTGGAGATGGCGGTCACCGCCGATGTCGATGCCCTGACCGCCACCAAGATCGCCCTGGGTTCGATGATGAGCACCGCCCGCGCCAACCTCTCGGTGGGGCCGCCCTACGACCTGGCCGTCTACCGCACCGACGCCTTCGAGGTCGAGGCGTTCCGCATCGAGGCCGGTTCGCCGGTGCTGACGGAACTCCAGCACACCTGGGAGCGGGTGCTCCGCAACGGCTTCGAGGAGTTGGAGGGGGTCGGGCGCGAACAGCTGGCCGACGGGGGCTGACGCCGACCGTCCCGCCCCGCCCGACCGGTCACGCCGTCGGCAGGCGGTCCCCGACCTGGCGCCGGCACCACTCCCACAGGGCGTAGCCGTCGGACGCCAGGCGGACCGGTGCGACCCGGGTCCACGGTAGGCGATACTCGCCGCGGGGGCGCCGGTCGAGCCAGAGCCGACCCCCTTCGGGGGTCCCGTTCGGTGTGCCCGCCAGCCAGACCAGGGAGTCGGCACCGTCGGCCACAGGTCGGAGGAGGGGTCCGAGACGCCCGGCGAAGCCGGGCAGCCCGGCGGCGAGCCCGGGGGTGTCGGTCCACCCGGGATGGACCACGTGGAAGTCCACGCCCGCGGGTCCGTACCGGCGCTGCCACTCGTGGTTGAGGACGACCTGGGCCCGCTTGGCCCGGGCGTAGGCCACCACTCCGTCGTAGCCGTCCTCGGGCATCACCAGTCCGTCGAGGTCGAAGCGCTGGGTGTACATGCCACCCGAGGTCATGGTGATCACCCGGGAGGGGGCCGCGGCGGCCAGGTGCGGCAGCAGCCGCTCGGTGAGGAGGTACGGCGCCAGCAGGTGGACGGTGACGGTGGCCTCGGTTCCCTGCGGCGAGGTCTGACGGGTCCGCAGGAGGGCACCGGCGTTGTGGACCAGGACGTCGAGGCGCTCGAAGCGGTCCGAGAGCCGGTCGGCGAGCGCCCCCACCTGGTCGAGATCGCCCAGGTCGGCCAGCTCGGTGGTGACCCCCGCCCCGTTCGAGGCCGTCGCCGCCACCCGTTGGCGGGCGTCATCGGTCCGTGCCGGGTCCCGGCCGACCAGGCAGACCGAGGCCCCGAGCCGGGCCAGCTCGGTGGCGGCGGCCAGCCCCAGGCCCGAGGTGGCTCCGGTGACCACCATCTGCCGACCTGCCGCCGCCGAGGGGTCCTCCCACCGGGCCAGGCGACGGCGGAGGTCGGGTCCGATCCGCGAGAAGCTCCCGACCACCGTGGCCTCGAGGAGGGCATCCACCACGCGGGCCGGCACCGAAAGGGTCTCGTCGGGAAGCGACTGGGGCGTGGACGGCATGGGCGGTCCCCTCTCCGGTGGTGGTGGCCGCACCGGCGCGGTGTGCCGGGACAAGTTTAGTGATAAAAAGGAAGCCATGCGAATCGCGGTGATCGGCACCGGCATCTCCGGCCTGGTCTGCACCCACCTGCTGGGGGCCGAGCACGAGGTCACCGTCTTCGAGGCCGAGGACCGGCCCGGAGGCCACACCCACACGGTGGTGGTCGAGGTCGACGGCCGCCAGGTGGCGGTGGACACCGGGTTTCTCGTCTACAACCAACGCACCTACCCCGGCCTGGTGCAGCTGTTCGACCGGCTCGGGGTGGCCACCGAGCCCAGCGACATGAGCTTCTCGGTCTCCGACGAGGAGCGCGGTCTCGAGTACCGGGGCACCTCCCTCTCGTCGGTGTTCGCCCAGCGGCGCAATGCCCTCCGGCCGGCGTTCCTCCGGATGCTGGTCGACGTGGCCCGGTTCCACCGGGCCGGGCAGCGGCTGCTCGCCGACCCTCCGGGCACCGACTACACGCTGGAGGACCTGTTGGCCGACGGTACCTGGTCCCGGGGCTTCGTGGACTGGTACCTGGTACCGCTCGGCTCCTCCATCTGGTCGGCCGACCCCACCACCTTCAACCGGATGCCGGCGGTGACCCTCTTCCGGTTCTTCCAGCGACACGGCATGCTCTCCTTCGGGGACAAGCCGGCATGGCGCACGGTGTGCGGCGGCGCGGTCCACTACGTCGACGCCGTCCTCGACCCGGTCCGGGCCGCCGGACGGCTCCGCCTGGCGTCGCCGGTCGAGCACCTTCTGCGCGACGACGACGGGGTCGAGCTCCGGGCGGCCGGCGGTGCCACCGAGCGCTTCGACCACGTGGTGGTGGCCACCCACAGCGACCAGGCGCTCCGGATGCTGGCCGACCCGTCGAGGGCGGAGAAGGAGGTGCTCGGCGCCGTCCGCTACCAGCCGAACCGGGTGACCCTCCACACCGATGCCAGCCTGATGCCGGCCAACCGGCGGGCCTGGGCGGCCTGGAACTACCACCGCACCCCGGCGGTCACCGACCGGGTGGCGATGACCTACCACCTCAACCAGCTCCAGGGCCTCGGATGCACCACCCCGGTCCTCGTGACCCTCAACCGCGACGAGGCCATCGATCCCGGCAAGGTCCTGCGCCGGTTCGACTACACCCATCCGGTGATGGACGCCGAGGCGGTCGCCGCCCAACGGCGGCACGCCGAGATCAGCGGCGTCGACGGGATCTCCTACTGCGGCGCCTACTGGGGGTCCGGCTTCCACGAGGACGGTCTGCAGAGCGCGCTGACCGTCTGTACGGCCCTGGGCGTCGGATGGTGAGTCGGACCGGCTCCGTGGAGACCCCGGCGCACCGCCGGGCCGGCGCCGCGCCCGGCGCCGTCCGACCACCGCAGCGCAGCGCGGTCTACGAGGGCACGGTGACCCACCGCCGCCCCGGCCCCGGGGGCCACCGGTTCGACCAGGAGGTCCGTATGGTGCTGGTCGACCTCGACGAGGTCGACGCCCTGTGCGCCGTCCACCCCCTGTGGTCGGCCCACCACGCGGCACCCGTCCGCTTCCGGCGCTCGGACTTCCTCGGGGATGCCACGGTGCCCCTGTCCACCACCGTCCGCGACCTGGTGGAGGAGCGCACCGGCTGCCGCCCCGACGGCCCGGTGGCACTGCTCACCAACCTCCGGACCTGGGGCTGGCTGTTCAACCCCATCAGCTGCTACTTCTGCTACGACGCCGGCGGCACCCGGGTGGTGGCGATGGTGGCCGAGGTGACCAACACCCCCTGGCACGAGCGCCATGCCTACGTGGTCGGTCACCCGGGCGCCCACCGGATGGACAAGGTGCTGCACGTCAGCCCGTTCCTCGGCATGGATCAGCGGTACCGGCTCCACTACACGGCGCCCGCCGACCACCTGTCGGTCACCTTCACCGTCGACGGCGCCGGGGGACCCGAGCTCTTCGCCGGCATGACGCTGCGGCGCCGGCCGGTCTCCCGGCGTACCCTGGGCCGCCTGGTGTGGGCCCCCGCCCGGGGGACCCTGGGGGTCTCCTTCGGGATCTACCGCCAGGCCCTGGCGCTCCGCCGTCGGGGCGCCCGGTTCCACCCGCACCCGGCCCGGACCGCCACTCCCGCCGACCATGCCTGCGGGGAGGACGGACGGCGACCGGACCGACGAGGAGGTCATGATGGCTGAGATCGCACCCACCGTGCTCCGGCGGCTGGCCGCCCGAATCCGCCGGGGCACCCTGACCGTGGAGGACGACGGGCCCGGGTGGAGCGGGTGGACGGAGGGCCGCGGCGAACCCCACGTGCGCGTGACCGTCCACGACCGCCGGACCTACGATGCCATCCTCCGGCACGGCTCCAACGGGCTGGCCGACAGCTACCTCGACGGGTGGTGGGACACCGACGACCTCACCGGGTTCGTCGCCCTCCTCATCGACAATCTGGCGGTCCCCCTGGCCGGGCTCGACCGGGTGGGGGCGCTGGCCAGCGGGCCGCTCTCGCGGGTGCGACGCCGGCGCGCCCCGAACCCGGCGTCGGACCGGCGCAACGTGCGGGCCCACTACGACCTGCCGGTGGAGCTCTTCACCGCCATGCTCGACGAGACCATGACCTACTCGTGTGCGGTGTTCGAGACCCCGGAGACCCACCTGGTCGACGCCCAGCGGGCCAAGCTCGACCGGATCTGCACCAAGCTCGACCTCGGTCCGGGCGACCACGTGGTGGAGATCGGCACCGGCTGGGGTGGCTTCGCCCTCCATGCCGCCACCCACTACGGGTGCCGGGTCACCACCACCACGCTGTCGCGGTCCCAGCAGGAGGTCGCCCGCCGGCGGGTGGCCGAGGCCGGCCTCATCGACCGGATCACGGTACTGGGGTCGGACTACCGCGACCTCGAGGGGACCTACGACAAGCTGGTCTCCATTGAGATGATCGAGGCGGTCGACTGGCGCCTCCACGACACCTTCTTCGCCACCTGCCAGCGCCTGCTGCGGCCCGACGGCCTGATGCTGCTCCAGGCCATCGTCATCGCCGACCGTTCCTACGAGCGGGCCAAGCACCACCAGGACTTCATCCGGCGCATGGTGTTCCCGGGGGGCTGCCTCCCGTCGGTGACCGCCATCTGCGAATCGCTGACCCGGGCCACGTCGCTGCGGGTGCTCGACACCGAGGACATCGGCCGGCACTACGCCGCCACCCTGCGGGCGTGGCACGAGAACGTCGAGAAGCACTGGTCGGAGGTGGAGGCGACCGGGCTGGACGAGCGGTTCCACCGCCTCTGGTCGCTCTACCTCTGCTACTGCGAGGCGGCCTTCCTCGAACGGCACATCAGCGACGTGCAGATGGTGGTGGCCGGACCCCGGTACCGTCCCCCGCTGGCGGTGCGGGCCCGGTGACGGTGCGCCGCAAGGCCCGGTCCTGACCTCTTCCCCGGGGGAGCGGATCGGCCTGGCCGAGGCCGCCGAGCGGCTGGGCGTCCACTACATGACGGCGTACCGGTACGTGCGGACCGGCCGGCTCCGGGCCGTGACGGTCGACGGCCGCTGGAAGGTCGATCCGTCCGACCTGGCCGCCCTCGGCCCGGCCGCACCCCCCCGGCGTCGCGTCCGGGGCGGCTCTCGTGCCCAGGCGGCGACCCAGCTCGAAGCTCGCCTGGTCGACGGCGACGAGGCGGGCGCCTTCGCCCTCTGCGAGGACGCCCTGTCGGCCTGGGCCACCCCGGCCGACCTCCACCTGGACCTGCTGGCCCCCGCCCTGCGCGCCATCGGCCGTCGGTGGGAGGCCGACGAGCTGACGGTGGCCGACGAGCACCGGGCCTCGGCGGTGGCCACCCGGGTGATGAGCCGGTTCGGCCCGCGCTTCGTCCACCCCGGTCGCCGACGGGGGAGCGTGGTGATCGGGGCACCGCCCGGGGACCGCCACGCCCTCCCGGTGATGATGGTGGGCGACCTCCTGCGCGACGCCGGCTTCGCCGTGGTGGACCTGGGGGCCGACACCCCGAGCGAGTCCTTCGTGGAGGCGGCCGGTGCCGCCGACCGGCTGGTGGCGGTGGCCATCGGGGCCACCCTGTCGGGCAACGAGGCCGCGGTGGCCGACGCCGTGGCGGCGCTCCACGACGCCGTTCCCGGGGCGATGGTGATCGTCGGCGGGGCGGCGTTCCCCGACGAGTCCGCCGCCCGGCTGGTGGGCGCCGACCGGTGGTCGGGGCCCGACGGCCGCGCCATGGTGGAGCGCCTCACCGGCGGGTGACCGGTCAGCTGGCGGCGCTGGTCGAGCTCATGTTGAAGTCGGGGATCCGCAGGGCGGGCATGGCCGTCCGGTTGCACCACTCGCCGTACTCCCGGCCGAGGGTCCGCACCGTCGTGCCCACCTCGGTCACCCGGGACAGCAGGTCGACCGGGCTCTCGTTGAACCGGAAGTTGTTGACCGCACCCACCACCGCACCGTTCTCCACCAGGTAGACGCCATCGCGGGTCAACCCGGTCAGCAGCAGGGTGGCGGCATCGACCTCCCGGATGTACCAGAGGCAGGTGAGCAGGAGGCCGTGCCCGGTGCCGGCCACCAGGTCGTCGACCGATCCCCGGCTGCCGGGCACCTCGAGCACGAGGTTGTCGACGGGCGGCGTGGGGTCGGTGCCGGACCGGGCGGCCCCGGCCCGGTGGTACCGCAGGCGCTGCAGGCGTCCACCGTCGATCCAGGCGGTGGGGCCGAGGCCGAGGCCGTTGTCGAACACCGACGTGTCGGCATCGGAGCGCGAGGCGGCCAGGAACGGCGCGCAGGCCAGACCCGGCGCCCCCGGGTCGCTCCCGAGGTGGAACGGCAGCGACGCCAGCCGGTCCCCGACCCGGGTCCGCCCGCCGGGAGCGGAGAACACCGTGCGTCCGTCCTCGGCCTCCTGGCCGCCGGCTGCGCCGACCAGGCCGATCATCAGGTCGGCCACCGCGGCGGGGGGCAGCACCACCTCGTAGCGCCCGGCCCCGAGGTCGAGGCGCCGGGTGCCCCAGGCCATCCTCCGGACCAGCTCGTCCTCCAGCTCGGCCACGTCGAGGTCGGAGAAGTCGGCGGTGCCCTGGCCGACCCACGAGGAGTTGGCACCGCCCTCGGCCCGGCCCACCAGGTGGAAGGCGCCGGTGGGCTGGGTGTGGCGCAGGCGCAGGCCGGTGGAGGTGCCGAGATAGACCGTGGCCGTCCGGTGCTCGGCGAAGCCGGCCAGCACCCGGCCGGCCGGACCGGCCCGGTCGAAGGCGCCTCCCAGGGCGCGCAACACCGGGGCGAGCACCGACAGGTCGGTGGTGGCCGGGCCGTCGCCGAACGGTGAGGGTGAGCCCGTGACGCCCGACGGCTCGAGGAGGGGGGCGGCATCGGCGGCCGGCGGTGACCCCCGGGCGTCACGGCCGGCGGCGTCCACCAGGTCGGCGACGTCCACCGCGCCGTCGCGGGCGGCCACCCCGGCGGACGTCCCGTCCCCGGCCCCGGCGAACCGGACCACCGTGGTCCGCCGGTTCCGCCGGACACCATTGGTGGTCGAGGTGTTGTTGGCGAAGCGGACCTCCGCCTCGCTGGACTCCTCCACGATGACGACGGCACCGTCTCCCGCCACCCGGAGGGCGCCCTCCACCACGTCCTGGGCCGGGGCCAGCCCACCGACGCTCACCGGCCGGCCTCGGCGCGGGCGTTGAGCACCCGGACGTCCCGGATCAGGACCGACGGGCAGCCGTGGCTGACCGGCGCCACCTGGCCGGGCTGGCCCTTGCCGCAGTTGAAGGCCCCGCCGAGCCGGTAGGTGCCCGCGCCCCCCACGGCTTCCAGGGCGCCCCAGAACTCGGTGGTGGTGGCCTGGTAGGCGACGTCCCGGAGCTGGCCCACCAGCCGGCCACCCTCGATCCGGTGGAACCGCTGGCCGGTGAACTGGAAGTTGGAGCGCTGCATGTCGATCGACCAGCTCTTGTCGCCCACGATGTAGATGCCGCGCTCGACGCCGGCGATGAGGTCGTCGGTCGAGGGGCCGTCGCCGGGGGCGGGCTGAAGGGACACGTTGGCCATCCGCTGGATGGGGATGGTGAGGGGTGAATCCGCGAAGGCACAGCCGTTGGAGGACCCCAGGCCAGCCGCCGCGGCGATGGTCCGGTCGAGCTGGTAGCCGACCAGGGTGCCGTCGCGGACCAGGTCGAACGAGCGCGTCGCCACCCCTTCGTCGTCGATGGCCACGGTGGCCAGCCCGTGCTCGACGGTGCGGTCCCCGGTCACGTGCATCACCTCGGATCCGTACCGGAGGGTGCCGAGCCGGTCGGGGGTGGCGAAGGAGGTGCCGGCGTAGGCCGCCTCGTACCCCAGGGCCCGGTCGAGCTCGGTGGCGTGGCCGATCGACTCGTGGATGGTCAGCCACAGGTTGGTGGGGTCGACGACCAGGTCGTAGCGGCCGGGCTCGACCGACGGCGCGCTCGACTTCTCGGCCAGGACCCCGGGCAGCTCGGCCAGCTCGGACTCCCAGTCCCAGCCGTCACCGGTCAGGTACTCCCAGCCCCGCCCGACCGGGGGGGCCAGCGTCCGCATCGTCTCGAACCCCCCGTCGCCGTCGCCCAGGGTCAGGGCCTCCACCTGGGGGTGCACCCGGACCCGCCGTTGGGCGGCCCGGGTCCCGGCCAGGTCGGCGTAGTGCTTGCTCTCGTGGACGGCGAGCACCGAGGCGGTGACGTGGTCGATGCCGCGGGCGGCGAGGAGCCCGGCGCTCCACGACTCGAGGAGCGCCACCTTGTCGGCCAGGGGCACGTCGGCGGGGTCCACGCGGTACGGCGACGACCAGGCCACCCGGCCGTGGGGCGGTTCGTCGGCGAGCTCCACCCGGATCCGCGACGTGGCGGCGGTGGCCCGGGCCGAGGCGGCGGCCAGGTCGACCAGTCCGACGGCGGCGTCGACGGTCAGCTCCACGGTGGCGGCGAACCCGATGGCGCCCTCGAGCACCACCCGGACGCCCATTCCCGTGCCCGTGTCGTCGCCCGACGACTCGAGCCGGGCATCGCGGAGGCCGACCGACTGGGAACGGATGCGCTCCACCCGCACCTCGGCGTTGGCGCAGCCCAGGCCCACCGCCCGTTCGAGGGCGGCCTCGGAGACCGCGGCCACCAGGTCGGGGTCGAGCTCCCCGGGCCCGGTCGCACCGCCATCGGTGGTCGGCTGGCCCATGGGGGCAACGTAGGGCACGCGGGCGCCCGATGTCGGCCCCGCCTCGGGACGCCGCCACCGGCAGCTCAAGCCGACGCCCGATCGCGTCGACAACCACAGGGTGATCCGCAAGCCGACCGCCCTGCTCGCCGCGCTGGTGACCGCCTGCCTGGCCGGGCTGGTCGTCGTGGCGGCCGTGGCCCAGCCGTCCCCGGTCGGGGCCGCCCCGGCCATCCCGGTGAGCCTCCAGGGGGTGCACTCGAGCCCGTCGTCCAGCAGCTTCTGGCTGGCCTCGACGGCCGGCCAGGTGTGGAACTTCGGGAACGCCCCCGCCTACGGCGGCCTGGGCTCCCCTCCGAAGGCCCCGGTGGTGGACGTGGTGACCACCCCCGACCGTCACGGCTACTGGCTGGTGGCCAGTGACGGCGGCGTCTTCTCCTTCGGCGACGCCCACTTCTACGGCTCCACGGGCAGCCTGGTCCTCAACCAGCCGGTGGTGGGCATGGCCCCCACGCCGGACGGCGGCGGCTACTGGATGGTGGCGCGGGACGGCGGCATCTTCGCCTTCGGCGACGCCCACTTCTACGGCTCCACGGGCAGCCTGGTCCTCAACCGGCCGGTGGTGGGCATGGCCGCCACCGCCGACGGCGCCGGCTACTGGCTGGTGGCCAGCGACGGCGGCATCTTCTCCTTCGGCGACGCCGCCTTCCACGGGTCCACCGGCAGCCTGGTCCTGAACCAGCCGGTGGTGGGCATGGCCGCCGCTCCCGGTGGCGGCGGCTACTGGACCATCGCCGCCGACGGCGGCATCTTCGCCTTCGGCGACGCCGCCTTCCACGGGTCGATGGGGGCCACCCCGACGCCGGACCCGGCGGAGCGGGTGGTGTCCACCTCGAGCGGGGGCGGCTATTGGGTGGTCGACCAGAACGGGACGGCGTGGGCCTTCGGCGACGCCGGCGCCGCGCCGCCGACCCAGGGCCTCCTCTTCCGGCCCGTCACCCCGGGCGACGCGGCCGTGCTCTTCGCCTTCGCCCAGCTGGGCAAGCCCTACATCTGGGGCGGCAACGGCCCGGTGGGCTACGACTGCTCGGGCCTGGCCCTGGCCGCCTGGGAGTCGGTCGGGATCTCCTTCGCCCGGGTGGCCGACGACCAGTACCACACGGCCGGGCTGCCCATGTCGATGTCGGACCTCCAGGCCGGCGATCTCGTCTTCTGGGGCTCGGACGAGACCGACTGGACCACCGTGGACCACACCGCCCTCTACGTCGGGGGCGGCCAGATCGTGGAGGCGACCGGCGACCAGGTGCAGCTCAACTCGCTGGACCAGTGGGGGTCCGCCGGGGTGATGCCCGTCGGACGCCACCCGTAGTCCGCCACCCGTAGTCCGTCGGCCCCTGCTCAACCCTCGGCGCGGTCGTCGAGCACCCGCCAGCAGTACCAGGCCACCACGCTCCGGTAGGGACGGTATCGCTCGCCCAGGACGTGCAGCTCCCGTGGGGTCGGCGTGGCGTCCAGCCCCCAACCCCGGCCGTACCCGGCCCGCACGCCGTAGTCGCCGGTGGGCCAGACGTCGAGCCGGCCCAGGGTGTTGATCAGGAACATCTCGGCCGTCCACCGTCCGATCCCGCGGACCTGCACCAGGTGCTCGACCACCGCCTCGTCGTCCAGCCGCCCGATGCGGTCGAGCGCCACCTCCCCGGTGGACACCTTGTCGGCCAGGTCGGTGATGGCCGCAGCCTTGGCCCGGCTGAGGCCGCACGAGGCCAGGACCTCGGGCGGGGTGGCCAGCACCGTCGCCGGCGACACCTCGCCCCCCAGGGCCGCCACGAAGCGGCCGTGGATGACCGACGCCGCCCGCCCGGCCAGCTGCTGGTAGAGGATGGCGTTGGCCAGGGTGGCGAACCGGAGGCCGGCCGGTACGTGGGGACGGGCCGGTGGGGTGCCGTGCCGCCGGACCAGGCCGGCCAGCACCGGGTCGCGGGCGGCCAGCGACCCGGCCGCCTCGCCGAGCGTGCGGCGGGTGACCGCCATGTCAGGCCGACCGTGGCGCCGGCGTCCGCACCACCGGGGCCAGCTGCCGGGCGGCCCGGGCCCGCTCCACCTGCTGGTCGAGCATGGCCCGAGCCTCGGCGGCGTCCCGGTTGGCGACCCGGGTGCGCACCGGACCGCGGGTCGAATCAAGGTGGAACGAGGCGAGGCCGAGTGCCCGCTCCAGGGGGCCGGCGCTCAGCCGCAGGCTCTGGGTCCGCTGGTGGGGGACGACGTCGGTGGTCCGCGAGAGCAGTCCGTGCCGGGCCACGAAGAACCGGTCGTCGGCGCCGGCCAGCTGGGCCCGCCACCACAGCGGCGACCGGAGGCGGGCCCGGCCCGGGGGCCGGGTCACCGGGACGTGCCGCAGGTCGAAGCCGCCGAGGAGCCAGCCGACCAGCGCCTCGGCGAAGGCGCGGTCGGTCACCGGGACGAGCGTCGACCGCTTCGACGAGTCCAGGTTGCCGTACCCGGCCACGTTCATCCGGACCTGCACCCACCCGAAGGGTCGCCAGAGGAGCGGCTGGTGGATCAGGACGGCCTGGACCCGGCCCGGCGGCACCGTCTGGCGGGTGGTGGAGAGCAGCCCGTGGCGCACCCGGAGGCCGTCGGGCGAATCGCTCACGGTGAACTCCCACATGCTGGTGATCCGCTGCCAGATGGCGTGGGCGATCACGATGGCGAACCAGGCGAAGACGGCGATGCCGATCCCGGCGGTGGCCCGGTGGCCGTTCTGCTGGCCCACCACGGCGAGCACCGGGCCGACGAGGAGGAACACCAGGCGCCACGAGGCCATCTCCAGCAGCACCGCCCCGATCAGCCGGCCGTGGGGTACCGAGACCAGCACGCGTTCGGGTGCCTCGGCCAGCCCCTCGCCGACGCCCGTCGACCGCCCCAGCATGTCGGCCCGGAGCAGCTGGGCCACCGGCCGCGACAGGTAGCGGAGGCGGATCGCCGCCCGCTCGCTCCCGGCGGTGGTCACCTTCACCTCGGCCAGGCCGAGGATCCGGGCGGCCAGCGGCTCCAGCACGTCGACGCTCTGGACCCGGTCGAGCCGGATCCGCTTCGACCGCCGCTGGAGCATGCCGGTGTCGATGCGGAGCTCGCCCCCCGACAGGTGGTAGCTGGTGAAGGCCACGGTGATCAGACCCCGGACCACCACCACCAGGGCCAGCGCCCCGAAGACGGCGTAGACCGGCCAACCGCCGCCGCCGCCCCCGCCGGCCGTCCGCTGCTGGGCGAGGCCGAAGGCGGTGAAGACCACGACCACGCCCAGGATCCGGCCCCCGAGGGCGATCGGCGTCAGCGGATGGAGGCGGAAGCTCTCGTCGGTGAGAGGGGCGGCGCCCGGGCCGGACCCCTCAGAGCCCGGCGGCATGGGCCTCCCCCAGGGCGGTCAGCCGGTCGCGGAGGGCCTCGGCGTCGGGCGGCGTCAACCCGCAGACCTTGGCGTCGGTGGTGGCGGCCGCGGTGTGGAGCTTGACGCTGACCAGGCCGAAGGCCCGCTCGACGGGTCCGGCCTCCACGTCGACCAGCTGCATGCGGCCGTAGGGCACCACGGTGAGCCTCCGGAACATCGCCCCGTGGGTCACGAGGAGGTCGTCGGCCCGTTCGACGTAGCCCCAGGACCGGTAGTTCCGGTCGATCGCCACCCAGGCCCAGACCACCACCACCAGCCCGGCGGCGGCGCCGACGGCCCCGGCCGGCGTCGATCCGGTGGCCAGCACGACCACCACCACCACGGCGGGGAGGGCCACCAGCACCAGCAGCATGCCGTGGCGCATCCGGGCCAGCCGCGGTGAGACCCGGACCCACTGCTGTCCGACCGGGGGGGCGAAGGGTCCGTCCATGGGCGGAACCTACGCCACGCCGGACGCCGGCACCGGCATCGGGGGCCGACGGGTCAGTTGACCTGCCGTTCGTACCCGGCCCAGTAGTCCGACCGGAGCCGGTACTTCTGGAGCTTTCCGGTGGCGGTGCGCGGGAGCTCGTCCCGGAACTCCACCAGCTTGGGGCACTTGTAGCCGGCCAGCACGCCCTTGCAGTGGAGGATGACCTGCTCCTCGGAGAGCCCGGCCCCGTCCTCGGTGACCACCAGGGCGGCCACCATCTCCCCCCAGGTGTCGTGGGGCACCCCGATCACCGCCACCTCGACCACGCCGGCCAGCGAGAAGATGGCGTCCTCCACTTCGATCGACGAGACGTTCTCGCCACCGGTGATGATCACGTCCTTCTTCCGGTCGAGGATGTGGAGGTGGTGCTCCTCGTCAAGGACGCCACCGTCGCCGGTGTGGAACCAGCCGTCCTCCAGAGCCGCCCGGGTGGCGTCGGGCTGGTCCCAGTAGCCGTCCATGACGGTGTTGCTCCGGGCCAGGACCTCGCCGTCCTCGGCGATGCGGATATCGGTCCCGACGGCCGGGGCACCCGCCCGCATCAGCTTGCGGGCCCGCTCGCCCGAGGTGAGGTCGTCCCACTCGGCACGCTGCCGGTTGAAGGTGAGGAGCGGCGACGTCTCGGTGAGGCCGTAGATCTGGATGAACTCCCAGCCGAGCTCGGTCTCGATCCGCTCGATGGTGCGGCTGGGCGGCGGGGCGCCCGCCACGATCACCCGGACCCGGTCGCGCCCGGGGATGTCGCCCTGCCAGTCGGGCAGGGCGTCGAGGACGGCGTTGACTACCGCCGGGGCCGCGCACAGGAGGGTGACGCCGTGGCGTTCGATCCGGCCGAGGATCTCGGCGCCGTCGACCTTGCGGAGGACGACCTGCGGGCAGCCCATGGCGGTGGTGGCCCAGGGCATGCCCCACCCGTTGGCGTGGAACATGGGCAGCGTGTGCAGGTAGACGTCCCGGTCGTTCACCTGGGCGTGCCAGCCGAACACGGTGGCGTTCACCCAGCAGTTGCGGTGGGTGAGCTGGACGCCCTTGGGTCGGGCGGTGGTGCCCGAGGTGTAGTTGACGGTGGCGGTGGCTTCCTCGTCGGCCACCCACGGCCGCGGGTCGCCGTCGGTGGGGAAGAGAAGCCCGTCGCTGTCCGCCCCGAGGGTGAACCGGTGGTCGGCGACGACCCCCGACAGGCCGTCCTCGAGCTCGGGGTCGACGAGCAGCACCGACGCCCCGGAATGCTCGACGATGAAGGAGACCTCGGCCGGCGCCAGCCGGAAGTTGATCGGCACCAGGATGCGACCCCAGCCGCAGACACCGAAGAAGGAGGTGAGGAGGCGGGCCGAGTTCTGGGAGACGACGGCCACCCGTGCACCGGCCGGCACGCCCAGGGCGTCGAGGGCGGCCGCCTGGCCGCGGGCGCGGCCGGCCAGCTCGGCGAAGGTCGGCGATCCCCACGAGGCCGCCGGCTGGTCGGGCTCGTCCACGACGGCATGACGCTCCGGATAGGCGACCTCGGCACGATCCAGGAAGTCGCGGACATTGAAGGCCACGTTCATCGGTCGACCCCTCCACTCAGCTAGGCCGCCCATTGAATCAAACCGGCCGGCGGCGTGCGTGGCGCGGCCGCCGGCCCCGCCCACCGGACCCCGGCCGATGGGTATCGTGGCCGCCATGCCGGCACCCCGCATCGCCATCGGACCCCGCGCCCAAGACTTCGCCGTCCGGGCGGTGGTGGACGGTGGGGGCACGGTGGTCGAGGTCGACACGGCGCCCGACGGCCTGGTCTGGCTCGACCCCGCCGACGTGGACGGGCTCCGCCGGGCCCTGGCCGACGCCCCGGGCGCCTCGTGGATCCAGCTGCCCTTCGCCGGGGTGGAGGCCATGGTCGAGGCCGGCCTGCTCGATCCCTCGCGCCGGTGGACCTGCGCCAAGGGGGCCTACGCCGAGCCGGTGGCCGAGCACGCCCTGGCCCTGGCGCTGGCCGGCCTGCGGGGGCTGCGGGCCCGGGTGGAGGCCCGATCGTGGGGCAGCCCCGCCGGCATCAGCCTCTACGACCGGAAGGTCACCATCCTCGGCGGGGGCGGCATCACCGGTCGCCTCCTCGAGCAGCTGGCGCCGTTCCGGGTGGAGGCCACCGTGGTCCGCCGATCGGCCGAGCCGGTGCCCGGGGCCGCCCGCACGGTCACCACCGCCGAGCTCCACGACGTCCTGCCGGGGGCGTCGGTGGTCTTCCTGGCCCTGGCGCTGAGCCCGGCCACCACGGGGATCATCGGCACGCGGGAGCTGGCCCTGATGGACGGCGACGCCTGGCTGGTCAACGTGGCCCGGGGCCGGCACGTCGACACCGACGCCCTGGTGGCGGCCCTGACCGAGGGGACCATCGGCGGGGCCTGCCTCGACGTCACCGATCCCGAGCCCCTCCCGGAGGGCCACCCCCTGTGGACCCTCCCGAACTGCATCGTCACCCCGCACACCGCCGACACCTGGGACATGATCCGCCCGCTGCTGGGGGAGCGGATCCGGACCAACGTGGCCCGCTTCGGGGCCGGGGAGCCGCTGGTCGGCACCGTGGACCCCGCCGCCGGGTACTGAGCGGGTCGCCGGCCCGCCGCACCCCGGGCAGGAAACCGGCTCTGACCTCGATCGATGCCGCCGGCCCCCGGGTGTCACACCCCCCGTGGACACTGGTGCCATCGGGAGGACACTCCCGGACCGACCAGCTACCCAGGAGGCCGACCCGTGAACGTCACCGCCGCACCCACCGCCACCGCCGTCCCCTTCCCGTCGAGGCGTCAGGGCCCGCCGGACCCGGCGCCCTCCTTCGTGATCGACTGCGCGGAGTGCGAGCACCAGCACACCGCGGTGTGCGACGACTGCGTGGTCAGCTTCATCGTCGACCGCCTGCCCGAGGATGCGGTGGTGGTCGACGTGGAGGAGGCCCGGGCGGTGCGCCTGCTCCAGCAGGCCGGCCTGGTCCCGGGCGTGCGCCACTCGCGCCGGGCCGGCTGAACCGGGCGGTACCTGCCCGGGCGGTGCGTGCCCGGTGGACACCGGGCGCCGTGCCAGCATGGGGCATGCCCCGACCTGCGCCGCCGGACGCGCCCGGCACCGACGAGGTGACGGCGCTGGCGCGCGACCTGGTGGCCATCGGCATGCGGCACGGGCTCGCCGCAGTGGGCGTCACCGACGCCGCTCCGTTCCCGGACACGTTGGCCGCCCTCCGTTACCGCCGGGAGCGGGGCCTCCACGCCGGGATGCAGTTCACCTACCGGAACCCCGAGCGGTCGACGGACCCCGCCCGGCTGCTGCCCGGGGCACGGTCGCTGGTCGTCGGGGCCTGGGGGTACCGACGGGAGGAGTCGTCACCGCCAGCCCGGGGACACCGGGGTGGCCGACCCACCGGCACCGTGGCCCGCTACGCCCGCCGCGACCACTACGCCTCCCTGCGCGACGCGCTGGCACCGGTGGCCGACCGCCTCCGGCGGGACGGCTGGCGGGCCCGGGTGGTGGCCGACGACAACGGGCTGGTCGACCGGGCCGCCGCCCACCGGGCCGGGCTCGGGTGGTTCGGGAAGAACACCCTGCTGCTCCTGCCCGGCCTGGGGTCGTGGTTCGTGCTCGGCAGCGTGGCCACCGACGCCCCGCTGGTGGGCCGCGCCGGCGGGGCGGCGCCGGTCGCCCACGCCGGCGGCTGCGGACGGTGCGTGCGGTGCATCGACGCCTGCCCGACCGGTGCCCTGGTCGCCCCGGGGGTCCTCGACGCCCGCCGCTGCCTGGCCTGGCTGGTCCAGGCCCCCGGCTCCATCCCCGAGGCGTACCGGGAGGCCCTGGGCGACCGGATCTACGGCTGCGACGAGTGCCAGCAGGCCTGCCCGATCAACCGGACCGCCGAGCGCCGGGTGCCGCCGGCGGCACCCGAGGCCGACACCGGGGCCGGGGTCGACCTGCTGGACCTCCTCGGGGCCACCGACGAGGAGCTGCTGGCGGCCCACGGCCGTTGGTACATCGCCGGCCGGCAGCCCCGGTACCTCCGCCGGAACGCCCTGGTCGCCCTGGGCAACACCGGCGACGGCGCCGACCCGGCCACCGAGCAGGCGCTGCGACGGGCCCTCGCCGACCCCGACCCGATGCTGGTCGAGCACGCCACCTGGGCGGCCCGGCGGCTCGGACGGGACGACCTGGTGGGTACGGCCGGGTGACCCACCTTCTGGTCACCAACGACTTCGCCCCCAAGGTCGGCGGGATCCAGGCCTACCTGTGGGAGCTCTGGCGGCGGATGGACCCCGGTACCTTCGCGGTGCTCACCGCCTCCTCCCATCCCGACGCCGGGCGGTTCGATGCCGAGCAGGCCGAGTCGGGCATCCGGATCGAACGGGTCCGTTCGAAGGTGCTCCTCCCCACCCCCGACCTGGTGGGCCGGATCCGCGAGACCGCCCGGCGGATCGGGGCCGACCTGGTGGTCGTCGACCCGGCGTTCCCGCTCGGGGTGATCGGACCCCGCCTGGGCATCCCCTACGCCGTGGTGCTCCACGGGGCCGAGGTGGCGGTGCCCGGACGACTGCCGGTCAGCCGGGAGGTGCTCGCCCACGTCGTGCGGGGGAGCGTGCTGGCGGTCTCGGCCGGGGGCTACCCGGCCGCCGAGACCACCCGGGCGCTCCGGGGTCGCAGGGTGCCGCCGGTGGTGGAGATCCCGCCGGGCGTCGACCTCGCCCGGTTCCACCCGCTCGACGCGGCGGCGCGGGCGGCGGTCCGGGGCGACCTCGGCCTGCCGGCCGGGGGGCCCCTGGTGGTCAGCGTCAGCCGCCTGGTGCCGAGGAAGGGGATGGACATCCTGATCGATGCCGCCTCCGTGCTGGCCCGGCGGATCCCCGACCTCACCGTCGCCATCGCCGGCCGGGGTCGCGACCACGACCGGCTGGTGGGCAAGATCGCCGAGCGCCAGGCTCCGGTCCACCTGCTGGGGGGGGTCGACGACGCGGACCTGCCCCGCCTGGTGGGCGCCGCCGACGTCTTCGCCATGCTCTGCCGCAACCGGTGGCTCGACCTCGAGCAGGAGGGCTTCGGCATCGTCTTCCTCGAAGCCGCCGCCGCCGGGGTGCCCCAGGTGGCGGGCGACTCCGGCGGCGCCGGCGAGGCGGTGGTGGACGGCGTCACCGGCCGGGTGGTCCGCCGACCCACCGACGTCTCGGCGGTAGCCGACGCCGTCGGCGGCCTCCTCGACGACCCGTCGCTCCGCCACCGGATGGGTGCGGCGGCCCGCCGGCGGGCGGAGGCATCCTTCGACTACGACCTCCTCGCCCCTAGGCTGGCCGCGGCGCTCGCCGACGTGGCAGGCTGAGCCACCGGTCGGACGACGGATGTGTCCACTCGAACAGGAGGGCTGAACGTGGCGGAGACAGCCACCGAGCGAATGGTCGTCACGGCGACGCCGGAACGCTGCTTCGCCGTCAGCAGTGACATCGACGCGTACCCCGAGTGGGCCGCCGACATCAAGGAGGTGACCGTCCACGACCGCGACGAGGAGGGCCGCCCCCAGCTGGTGACCTTCCGGGCGGCCGCCTTCGGCCGGAGCACCAGCTACACCCTCGCCTACGACTACAGCCAGGCACCCCGGGTCCTGTCGTGGGTCCAGACGCGGGGCGACATCACCGCCAAGCTCGACGGTGAGTACGTCTTCGAGCCGGCGGCCGACGGCGGCACCGAGGTCACCTACCACCTCGAGGTGGAGATGAAGGTGCCGCTCCCCGGCTTCATCAAGATGCGGGCGCAGAGCCGCATCATGTCCATCGCCCTCCGCGACCTGAAGGCCAGGGTCGAGTCGAACGCATGAGGCCCCCCGCCGGCCCGCCGGGGACCGCGGCGCCATGAAGGTCGGCATCACGCTGCCCCAGTTCCGTGACGAGGCCGACAGTGCCATCGAGGCCTCCCGCCGGGCCGAGGTCCTGGGCATCGACGGGGTGTTCTGCTTCGACCACCTGTGGCCCATGGGCCAGCCGGGGCGACCGGCCCTGTCCTCGGGTCCGCTGCTCGGTGCCCTGGCCGCCGCCACCTCGACCATCCACGTGGGCACCCTGGTGGCCCGGATCGGGCTGCTGCCCGACGAGGTGCTGGTGGCCGAGCTGGCCGGGCTGGCGGCCATCTCCGGCGGTCGGCTGATCGCCGGGCTGGGGACTGGCGACCACAAGAGCCGGGCGGAGAACGACGCCTTCGGCATCCCCTTCGACCCCGCCGAGGAGCGCCGGGTGCGGCTGGCGGCGGTGGCGGTGGCGGTGGCCGCCCGGGGGATCCCCGTCTGGGTGGGCGGTGGATCGGCCTCCACCACCGAGCTGGCCCGGACGGTGGGCGGGGCGGCCAACCTCTGGGAGGCCGACGTCCGCCGGGTGGCCGAGCTCACCGGTGCCGGGTTCGAGGTCACCTGGGGCGGTCCCGTCGAGGGCGACGCCACGGCGGTGGCGGACCGCCTGGGCGAGCTGGCCGGGGCCGGGGCGACCTGGGCGGTGTGCGCCTGGCCCGACTCCCTCGAGGCGGTGGCCGAGGCGTCCCGCGCCGTCCGCTGAGGGCGCTCGGCGCCCCCCGGGGCCGCGGGTAGCCTCTCCCCATGGAGTTCCGACGCATCAATGGGCTGCCCCCGTACGTCTTCGCCACCATGAACGACCTCAAGGCCGCAGCCCGTCGCGACGGACGGGACGTCGTCGACATGGGCTTCGGGAACCCCGACCTCCCATCGCCCGACGTGGCGGTGGAGAAGCTGGCCGAGGCCGCCCGCAACCCCCGCAACCACCGGTACTCGGCCAGCCGCGGCATCCCGAAGATCCGCCAGGCCATCGCCGATCTCTACCTCCGCAAGTTCGACGTCTCCCTCGACCCCGACACCGAGGTGGTGGCCACCATCGGCGCCAAGGAGGGCCTGTCCCACCTGATGTGGGTCCTGGTCGGTCCGGGCGACACCGCCCTGGTCCCGTCGCCGTCGTACCCGATCCACATCTACGCCCCGCTCTTCGCCGGGGCCGACGTCCGCCACGTCCGCCTCGACGGCCCCGGGGACGCCACCGGCGACGAGCCCGGCGAGGCGTTCTTCGCCAACCTGATGGAGGCCTGGGAGTCGGCGTGGCCGAAGCCGCGGGTGATCGTGCTCTCCTTCCCCCACAACCCGACCACCGAGTGCGTCGACCTGGCCTGGATGGCGCGCCTGGTGGCGTTCGCCAAGGAGCACGACATCGTCCTGGTCCACGACTTCGCCTACGCCGACATCGCCTTCGACGGGTACCGGCCGCCCTCCATCCTCGAGGTGCCGGGCGCCAAGGAGGTGGCCGTCGAGCTCTACACGCTGACCAAGTCGTTCTCCATGGCCGGGTGGCGGATGGGCTTCCTGGTGGGCAACGCCGAGATCGTCCAGGCCCTGACCAAGCTGAAGAGCTACCTCGACTACGGGACCTTCCAGCCCATCCAGATCGCCGCCATCGTGGCCATGAACGAGGCGCCGGACTATCCGAAGGTCATCAACGAGTGCTATCAGGCCCGCCGGGACGCCCTCTGCGACGGTCTCCGCCGGATCGGGTGGGACATCACGCCGCCCCGGGGCACCATGTTCGTCTGGGCCCCCATCCCCGAGCAGTACCAGGAGATGGGCTCCCTGGATTTCGCCACCTTCCTCCTGAAGGAGGGCGACGTGGCCACCTCCCCCGGCGTCGGCTTCGGCCCGGGTGGCGACCATCACGTCCGGTTCGCCCTCATCGAGAACGAGCAGCGCATCGGGCAGAGCGTCCGCACCCTGCGCAAGGCCCTGACCCGGCTCCACTAGGCGGGCGGCCGTGCCGGGGGACGACGGTCACGGGCGCTTCGACCTGGTGATCTTCGACTGCGACGGGGTGCTCGTCGACAGCGAGCGCCTGGCCGTCCGGACCGAAGCGGCGATCCTGACCGGGCTCGGTTGGCCGCTTCCCGAGGCGGACATCATCGAGCGCTTCGTGGGACGGTCGGCATCCGCCATGCACCGCGAGATCGAGGAGCACCTCGGCCGACCGGTCGACTGGAAGGTCGAATTCGAGGCCCGCTACCGCGAGGCCTTCACCCGCGAGCTGGCCCCCGTCCCCGGGGTGGTCGGGGCCCTCGATCGGATCGGGACGCCGGTGTGCGTGGCCTCCAGCGGCAGTCACGAGAAGATGGCCTTCACCCTCGGACTGACCGGCCTGGCCGACCGGTTCACCGGACGGATCTTCAGCGCCGACGAGGTGGCCCACGGCAAGCCGGCCCCCGACGTCTTCCTCCACGCCGCCGCCCGGATGGGTGCGCGCCCGGACCGCTGTGCGGTGGTCGAGGACAGCGTCCCGGGGGTCACCGCCGCCCTGGCGGCCGACATGGCGGTCTTCGCCTTCGCCGGGGGCGTCACGTCCGCCGGCCGGCTGGCGCGGCCCGGCGCCGTGGTATTCGAGGAGATGTCGGCGCTCCCCGGGCTGCTGGCCGCGGACCCGGCCGGACCCGCGGGGTAGGTGGCCGGGTCGCTCAGGCGGAGCGGCCCCGGCGGGCGGCGGTCTCGTCCACCACCAGGAACCCCTGCCGGCAGAAGGCCACCGCGGCATCCGCCACCCGGTCGGCATCGTCGCCCCGCTCGAGCATCAGGGCCCTCGCCAGGTGGGAGGTGACCCCGAGGATGGCGGTGGTGAGGACCACCGGGTCCTCGCGGCGCAGCAGCCCGGCGGTGATGCCGGCGGTGACGTGGGGGAGGGCATCGGCGATGGTCTGCTGCTCGCCCAGCCGGATCATGGGGGCGAAGCGCTCCTCGGTCCGGGCGAACTCCAAAATGACGAAGAGGTGGCGGTGCTCATCGAGCCAGGCGATCGACGACCGGATGCCCTGCTCGATCCGCCGGGCCGGATCGTGCTCACCGGCGATGGCGTCGCGCTGGGCCAGGCGCATCGAGTGCTGGGCATCGATCAGGATCTGCCGGAGCAGCTCGTCCTTCGAGTCGAAGTACCAGTAGAAGACGCCCTTGCCCACACCCAGGCCCTCGACGATGCCGGTGACCGAGGTGGTGTGGTAGCCCTCGGATGCGAAGGTCCGGGCGGCGAAGTCCATCAGCTCGCGCCGGCGCCTGGCGCCCTTGGGTGTGAGGCGACGGGCCATTCCGACCGACGCTACGGGGAGCCCGGGTCCCGGTCAATCGGGCGGCGGTGGCCCGTGGCGCGGGTCCACCGCCGGATGCGCGTGCACCGGATGCACGGCGCTGCCCGGCGGCGCTACCGTGGCCTGTGGCCTACTGGTTCCTCAAGGCGGTCCTGACGCCCATCCTCTACTTCCTGTGGCGGATCGACGTGGAGGGCCGGGAGCACATCCCGGCCGACGGGCCGGTGATCCTGGCCGCCAACCACCAGTCGTTCTGCGACTCGTTCTTCCTCCCGCTGGTCGTGCGCCGCCGGGTCACCTACGTGGCGAAGGCCGAGTACTTCGACGACTGGAAGACCGCCTGGTTCTTTCGCGCCGCCGGCCAGATCCCCATGAACCGGGGGGGAGGGGACAAGTCACAGCGGGCCCTCGACACCGCCACCGAGGTGCTCAAGGGGGGCGGTGTCCTCGGCATCTACCCCGAGGGCACCCGGTCACCCGACGTCCGGCTGCACAAGGGCCACACCGGCGTGGCCCGGCTCGCCCTGGGGTGCGGCGTGCCGGTCGTCCCGGTGGGGATCATCGGGACCCGGAAGATCCAGCCTCCGGGCCGACGCCTGATGCGGGCCTTCCACCCGGTGACCCTCCGGTTCGGCCCCCCGGTCGCCTTCGAGCTCCACGGCACCACCGTGACCACCGGCAGCCCGGCGGCGGCGGCGGCGTCGAACGGCAGTGGCACGCCCGATCAGGAGACTCTCCGGTCCCTGACCGACGCCCTGATGGCGCGGATCGCCGGGCTCTCGGGCCAGACCTACGTGGACGTCTACGCCAACCGGACCAAGGGGCCGGCGGGGGAGGAGGTGGCCGACCGGGGCGACAACGGTGCCCCGGGGACCGCCGCCGCCAGGGCGCTGCAGGCCCGCCTGCATCGGCGCCATCTCGTAACCGGCACGAAACAGCGCATTCACACCGACCGCTTAGCCTGACGGGGTGGCGAACTACCTGGTCCGGGTCGGGCTGCCCGATCGCCCCGGCGCGCTCGGCGCGGTGGCCAGCCGGATCGGCGCGGTCGGCGGCGACGTGGCGTCCATCGACATCCTCCAGCGCGACGGCGGCGAGGTGGTGGACGAGCTCGGCGTGGTGCTGGCCAGCGCCGACCTGGTGGGCCTGCTCCGCGACGAGATCCTGGAGGTCGACGGCGTCACCGTGGAGGCGGTGCGGTCGGTCGAGGGCCCGCTGCCCGACCGGCACGCCGAGATCCTGTCGTTCGCCACCGACCTTTTCCGCCAGCCCGACCCGGACGCCACCCTGCGCTACCTGGCCGCCAGCGCCCAGCGCAGCCTGTGCGGCACCTTCGCCGCCGTGCTCGATGCCGGCGGGCGGGCGCTCACCGTGGCCGGCGAGCCCCCCGGCCCGGCCGAGCTGGCCGCCCTGGCCCCCGAACCCGGGGATCCCGACGGCGGGGTGGCCCGGGCCCGCCTGGCCCGGGCCGGGGTGGTGCTGGTGGTGGGGCGGCCCAGCCTGGTCTTCCGGAACCGGGAGCGACTCCGGCTGTCGACCATGGGCGAGCTGGCCGACCACCGCTGGCACCACCTCGGCGCCCCGGCCGACCCCTCCGCCTGAGCGCCGGGCGGTTCAGCCGGGCGCCACCCACCCCCGCGAGCGCTCGAGGGCCAGGGCCCACACCCGGCGGGCGGCTCCGGCGGCCTCGGCGGTGGCGGTCGGGGAGAACGAGACGTCCTCGGCCCACAGGGCGGAGAGCTCGTCGAGCGAGCCCCAGACGCCCCCGGCCAGTCCGGCCAGGGTGGCGGCCCCGAACCCGGTGGTCTCGATGGACCGCGGCCGGGCCACCGGAATGCGGGTCTGGTCGGCCTGGAGCTCGAGCAGCAGGCCCATCACCGAGGCGCCCCCGTCGACCCGGAGCACCGACGGCCGGTCGACCGCCCGCCCCATGGCGTCGACGACGTCGGCGACCTGGAAGCTCATGGCCTCGACCACCGCCCGGGCCAGGTGGGCCCGGTTGGAGCCACGGCTGAGGCCGAGGATGGTCCCGCGGGCGTAGGGGTCCCAGTGGGGGCTGCCCAGCCCGGTGAAGGCCGGGACCACCGTCACCCCCTCGCTGGAGTCGACCGAACGGGCCAGCGGCTCGAGGTCCTCGGACCGCTCGATGACGCCGAGACCGTCGCGGAGCCACTGGACGGCCGCCCCGGAGACGAACACCGAGCCCTCCAGGGCGTAGGCGACGACCGGGACGCCCGAGGCCCGGGCCACGGCATCGTCGAGCTCCCAGGCCAGGGTGGTGAGCAGCCCGTCGGCGGGCGGCGGGCAGGTGGACCCGGCGTTCATGAGCACGAAGCTGCCCGTGCCGTAGGTGACCTTGGCCATGCCCCGGTCGAAGCAGGCCTGCCCGAACAGGGCGGCGTGCTGGTCCCCGGCCATCCCGCCGATGGCCAGGCCGGCCAGCGGGGAGTGGGAACCGAGGGCCGACGGGTGGACGGCGCCGAAGCGCCCGCACGAGGGCCGGACGTCGGGAAGGGCCCCGAGCGGCACGCCGAAGAGGTCGCACAGCTCCGCCGACCAGGCCCGGTCCGAGATGTCGAGCAGGGACGTGCGCGAGGCGTTGGTGACGTCGGTGGCGAAGGCCCCGCCCTCCGTGCCGCCGGTGAGGTGCCAGAGGAGCCAGGCGTCCACCGTCCCGAGGGCCAGATCGCCGCCGGCCGGCACCTGCCCCTCGGTGAGGAGCCAGTGCATCTTGGTGGCGCTGAAGTAGGGGTCGAGGACCAGGCCGGTGCGCCGGCGCACCAGGGGCAGGTGGCCGGCCGTCACCAGCTCGTCGCAGACGGTGGCGGTGCGGCGGTCCTGCCAGACGATGGCGTGGTGGTGGGGGCGGCCGGTGCGCCGGTCCCAGGCCACCACCGTCTCGCGCTGGTTGGTGATGCCCAGGGCGGCGGCCACCCGCCCGGCCCCCTCCAGCCGTCCGGCCACCTCGGCGAGGGTCTCGCGCACCAGCGACCAGATCTCGTCCGGGTCGTGCTCGACCCAACCGGGCCGGGGGAAGTGCTGGGTCAGCTCGCGGTAGGCCCGGTCGACCTCGACGCCCTTTCGGTCGAAGACCTGGGACCGGACGCCGGTGGTGCCGGCGTCGACGGCGATGACCACGGGGTCGGTGGGGGGCATGGGGGGACGATAGCCAGCGGTGCCGGCACCGACCCGTAGGATCGGGCCGGCGAGGCCGGGCCGGCGAAAATTCATCCACGAAACCGTTGACAGGGGTGTAACTACGCTGCTGTAATGAACCCACTATCTCGTACCTCGGGGGAGGGTCAACCACAATATCTTGTGGTTGGAGCAACAAACTCCAGTTGACTGGAGCGAGGCAGCAGTGGCGGCGCCGGGGATCGGGGTCGCTGACGCAGCGACAACAACGGCAGCATTCGACCCACGCACACCGGACCGGCGCACCCCAGGGGGGGGACCGGCCGCCCGACACACAGAAAGAGGCGTCCCACATGGCCATCGCTCCGCAGAGGCTCGGTATCGGCATCCGCCGTCACTTCACCACGCCCGAGGTCCATCCCTACGACGAGGTGACCTGGGAGCGACGGGACGCCCGGATCACCAACTACCGGGACGGTGCGGTCGCCTTCGAGCAGCTCGACGTCGAGGTGCCCTCCACCTGGAGCCTGAACGCCACCAACATCCTCTCCCAGAAGTACTTCCGGGGCACCCCCGGCACCGCCGAGCGCGAGACCTCGTTGAAGCAGGTGGCCGACCGGGTGGTGGACACCATCACCACCTGGGGCGTCAAGGACGGCTACTTCGTGGACGACGAGGAGGCCGAGACGTTCCGGGCCGAGCTCAAGCACCTGGTCATCCACCAGAAGGCGGCGTTCAACTCGCCGGTGTGGTTCAACATCGGGGTGGCCGGCGTGCCACAACAGGGTTCGGCCTGCTTCATCCTGTCGGTCGACGACTCGATGGACTCGATCCTCAACTGGTACACCGAGGAGGGCGTCATCTTCAAGGGCGGCTCCGGCGCCGGGGTCAACCTGTCGCGCATCCGCTCCTCCCATGAGCTCCTCAAGGGCGGCGGCACCGCGTCGGGCCCGGTCAGCTTCATGCGGGGGGCCGACTCGTCGGCCGGCACCATCAAGTCCGGCGGCAAGACCCGCCGGGCCGCCAAGATGGTCATCCTCGACGCCGACCACCCGGACATCGAGGACTTCATCTGGTGCAAGGCCATCGAGGAGCGCAAGGCGCGGGTCCTGCGCGACGCCGGGTTCGACATGGACCTCGACGGCAAGGACGCCATCAGCCTGCAGTACCAGAACGCCAACAACTCGGTCCGGGTCACCGACGAGTTCATGCAGGCGGTGGTGGACGGGAGCGACTGGGCGCTGACCTCCCGCGGCGACAGCGGGGTCGTCCGCACCGTCCCCGCCCGCGAGCTGTTCCGCCAGTTCGCCCAGGCGGCGTGGGAGTGCGCCGACCCGGGGATGCAGTTCGACACCACCATCAACCGGTGGCACACCGCCTCCAACACCGGCCGGATCAACGGCTCGAACCCGTGCTCGGAGTACATGCACCTCGACAACTCGGCCTGCAACCTGGCCAGCATGAACCTGATGAAGTTCCTCCACGACGACTCGTCGTTCGACGTGGCCGGCTACAAGGCCGCGGTGGAGGTGGTCTTCACCGCCCAGGAGATCATCGTGGGCAACGCCGACTACCCGACCGAGAAGATCACCGAGAACTCGCGCCGCTTCCGTGAGCTGGGCATCGGCTATGCCAACATCGGCGCCCTGCTGATGGCCCAGGGCCTTCCCTACGACTCGGACGAGGGCCGGGCGTGGGCGGCGGCCATCACCGCCCTGATGACCGGGCACGCCTACTCGACGTCGGCCCGGACCGCGGCCCGCATGGGCCCGTTCGCCGGCTACCACGACAACGTCGAGCCGATGCAGAACGTGCTGCGCATGCACCGCGACGCGGTGGCCGCCATCGACGAGGAGATGGTGCCGACCGAGTTGCTGTCGGCCGCCCAGGAGGCGTGGGACGCCGCCGTGGAGCTCGGCGAGCAGTACGGGGTGCGCAACTCGCAGGCCAGCGTGCTGGCCCCCACCGGGACCATCGGGCTGCTGATGGACTGCGACACCACCGGCGTCGAGCCCGACCTCGGGCTGGTGAAGACCAAGAAGCTGGTGGGCGGGGGCACCATGTCCATCGTCAACCAGACGGTGCCGCGGGCCCTGACCCGGCTGGGCTACTCGCCCGACCAGGTGGACGAGATCGTCGCCTACATCGATGAGCACAAGTCGATCATCGGCGCCCCCTACCTCCGGCCCGAGCACCTGCCGGTCTTCGCCTGCTCGATGGGCGACAACACCATCCACTACCTCGGCCACGTCCGGATGATGGGGGCGGTGCAGCCGTTCATCTCCGGTGCCATCTCCAAGACGGTCAACCTGCCCGAGGACGTCACCGTGGAGGACGTCGAGCAGCTGCACATCGACGCCTGGCGGATGGGGATCAAGGCGGTGGCCATCTACCGCGACAACTGCAAGGTGGCCCAGCCGCTCTCGACCACCAAGAAGAAGGGGGAGGAGTACGACAACGCCGCCCCCGCCGGATCCGACGCCGAGGCCCATGCCCGGGAGCTGAACGCCAAGATCGCCGGCCTCGAGGAGGCCCTGTCCCACGAGCAGGCACGGGCCAGCAACACGCTGGTGCTGCCACCGGTGCGCGAGCGCCTGCCCCGCCGCCGCAAGTCTTCCACCTTCTCCTTCCGGGTGGCCGACTGCGAGGGGTACGTCACGGTCGGGGAGTACGAGGACGGCCGGCCGGGCGAGGTGTTCATGAAGGTCTCCAAGCAGGGCTCGACCCTGGCGGGGATCATGGACGCCTTCTCCATCTCGGTGAGCCTCGGACTCCAGCACGGGGTGCCCCTCGAGACCTACGTGCGCAAGTACGGCAACATGCGGTTCGAGCCGGCCGGGATCACCGACGACCCCGACCTCCGGATCGCCACCAGCCTGGTGGACTACATCTTCCGGCGCCTGGCCGTCGACTACCTGCCACTCGACCAGCGGGCCGAGCTGGGCGTGCTGTCCACCGCGGAGCGGATGCAGCCGACCCTGCCCGGGGTGGAGGAGACCGCCACCGAGTCCAAGGGGATCAACGAGGTCGACGACATCGACCCGGTGACCGCCACGGTGGTGGAGGGCAGCGCCCCGGTGCCGGCCCCGGCTACCCCGACGGCGCCGGCCACCATCGCCCGGGCCGAGCCCAAGGACGCCCCCTACTGCTACCAGTGCGGCAACGCCATGCAGCGGGCCGGCTCGTGCTACGTCTGCAGCAGCTGCGGGGCCACCAGCGGCTGCTCGTAGCGCGAAGGCGGCCGGGAGTCGCGGGCGTCTCGAGGGGCTCCCTGTCGTCCTTTGGGACGTCTCCCCCGGTCGGCGGCCACGGCGTTCCTCTGCTGCCGCTGAACCCGGTCTCCGGACGTGTCTTCCTCGAGGTGCTCCAACCTCTGAACCCGGCGGTGCCCCACCCGAACCGAGCGGCGGTGCGACGCGATCCAAGGTCGGGTGTCACCGACCGGGTGTTCAGCGGTACCTTCCTGGGCGGTATCCCTGACGATCGAGTCGATCAACAACCGGGCGGCGTTGACATGCACGAGGGAACTAGACCATGAACATGGCCGGACGACATTCGCAAGTCATCTCGCTGTCGTTGAGCAGTCCGGAAGAGATGTTCGTTCTGGCGTCGACAGACCTGTTCTCTGAATACCGGAACTTCATGACAGGACTGGAGTACTGCATCAGCGTGCTGCGAAGCCGCCGTTCCGGCGCACCCATACGGATCGAATTGGCGCTGCCCGCTGCGAAGATCTCGGCGGGCATAGACCGAAGGATCTCCCGGACCCTCAAACGATACTGCGATCATCGGATCGCCTACAACCAACGCGAGCGGCGCGCGGTCCGGCTGGACGGCCTCTTCTCGCTAATTGTGGGGATCCCCCTTGCGCTCCTTGGCTTTGTCCTCGTGATCGTCAAGTCGAGCATCGTGGGTGCCAGTGGCAATGCCAACCTCGCCCTCGACTCCGGAGGGTGGGTGTTGGTATGGGTGGGTCTGTGGTTCCCTCTCGACACGCTGTTGTTCACGCCACTCTCGTACGGGAGGGAGAACCGGGTCCTCAAGCGGCTGCAGACTGCGGACATCGCCATCGAGCCGCACGCGGCGATGGGGCTCTGATCCGGAGGCGGATGGAACTGGCTCCGTTGGCGGGAAGGGCTGTTGGCGGGGCAGGGAGGAGATCGACCTCCGAGACGCTGCGGCACGCCGGCGGGGGAGCCTGACCGACGCGGCGGCCACCACCGGATCATCGCACGGGACCTTCGTCCCGTGCCGGTCTCCGGGGGACGCACACTGGGGATGAGGATCGGGAACGGTCCGAAAGGACCCGTCGATTCGCCAGTGCATGCCGGACATCGTCACGCGCGATCGAGCGTGAGCACGAAGGCTTCGACCGGCTCGTCGTATCGGGCCCGGATCTCCTCATCGAGTGCGTCCAGGAGCGGCACCACCGCCTGGTCGTCGAGGTCGGCCGGTCGAAGCTCCACCTGCAGGCAGCCCATTTCAGCACCCCGCCCGCACTCGACCCGTACACCGACATGACTTGCCGGTGCACCTCTGACGCACCACGGCACCCCGGGCACCTGCCCCCGCTCCTCCGGAGACCGCCGGGTCAGAGGCTCGCAGGTCCCACCAGATCCGCCGCACGCAGGGGCCACGTGAGCCGTAACGCTCCTGCCGGCGCCAGTGCCGCCCACCGATCGCCCAGGTCGCGCACCCCCTGGATGGCGAGGGCGATCGTACGGTCGTCGACGGTCTCGAGCACGGCGAGCGCCGCCGGGTCGCCGCTGGCGCGGATGCGCTGGCGTACGCCCGCCGGGGTATCGGGACCGTCGCCGAATCGGTTCGTCACGCAGTTGGTGACGGTCTTGGCGGTCCGGTGACCGGCCGACAGCCAGCTCCGGGTCCCCACGGCGGTGGCGGCACCGGAGACGATCCGCCCCTGCTTCTGACGCTTGACCTCTCGGGCCGAAGCCGCCCGACCGGCATCACCGTGTCGATCGGCGGCCAACTCTCCCCACAGGCCGTCTCCGATGCCGAACAACGACTCCACCACCAGGTGGGGAAGATCGTGCGGCACGTGCACGGCCACTCGCCGTGCCCGGGCGCCATCCCCGAGATAGGTGCGATCCCTGTCGCCGGGACCGGCGCCCTTCACCATGGTGAGCTCCATCGCCGACAGCTTCGCACGTGCGGTCTTGCACGCCCGCCCCGGGTGCCCCGTGCGACCGGGGCCCGGGGCCCGGGGCCAGCCGACGCGTCACCGGGCGCCACGGTCGGGCAGGCGGCCGCGAGCCGGGGCAGACTCTGGTCGTCCGCCCCGGAGAGAGGAACCGCATGTCCAAGCTCATCTACTCGACCATCGCCTCGGTCGACGGCTACGTGGCGGACGCCGCGGGGGAGTTCACGTGGGCGGCGCCCGACGAGGAGGTGTTCGCCTTCGTCAACGAGTGCGAGCGCCCGATCGGCACCTACCTCTTCGGCCGTCGCATGTACGAGACGATGGTCTACTGGGAATCGCCCCCCGACCCCGGAGGGTCCTCCGCCGTGAAGCGTGACTTCGCGGCGATCTGGCGCACCGCCGACAAGGTCGTCTACTCCACCACGCTGGCCTCGGCGACGAGCGCCCGCACCCGCATCGAGCGCGCCTTCGATCCCCGGACGGTCCGGTCGATGAAGGAGGCTGCCGACCGCGACCTCACCGTCGGCGGTGCCGACCTCGCCGGTCAGGCCCTGCGGGCCGGCCTGGTCGACGAGCTCCAGCTCTTCGCCGTCCCCGCCCTGGTGGGCGGGGGCACCCCGGCCCTCCCGTCCGGTGTCCGGCTGGACCTCGAACTCCGGGAGGAGCGCCGCTTCGCCGCCGGTACCGTCTTCCGGCGCTACCGGGTCCGTACCCCGTGACCGGCTGCCGGTCGTGCCCGGGGGGGCGCCGTGTCACCCGTCGGCGGTAGCGGTCCGGCCCCGCCGATCGTGGTGCCGCCACCGACCGGCGGCCACCTGCGGTCCGGTCAGCTCGGCACCCGCGACCTGACGGTCTCCACCGTCGCCAACATCGGCCCGGGGATCGACTTCTACTTCGCCTTCGGCGTCATCGCCGTCACCGCCGGCGTGGCGGCCCCCCTGACGATCGTCGTGGCCGGGGTGGCCGTCGTCTTCCTGGCCGCGGCGGTGGCCGAGTTCACCCGGGCGGAGCCCTCGGCCGGCAGCTTCATCACCTACGTCGAGACCGGCCTGGGGCCACGGGCCGGGGTGGTCACCGCCCTGTTGGTCATGGTCGGCTACACGGTGGCCATGGCCGGGGTCTTCACCATGGCCGGCGGGCTCGTGGCCATGACGTTCGCCCACTACACGTCGCTGCACCTGCCGTGGGGCCCGCTGACCGTCGTCCTGACCCTGGCCGCCATCTGGTTGACCGCCAGAGGGGTCAAGCTCTCCACCACCGCGGTGGGCATCGCCCTGGTGGCCCAGATCGGCATCATGCTCGTGGTCTGCCTCCTGACCCTGGTCGAGCACCGCGGCCACCTGTCGCCGGCGCCGTTCTCGTGGTCGCACCTGACCGGGGGCCTGGCCGGGCTCTCGGCCGGGTTCCCGCTGGCCCTCTACCTGTTCATCGGGTGGGAGAACGGTCCGGCCCTGGCCGAGGAGTGCCGGGACCCGAAGCGGACCGTTCCCCGGGCGCTGTTCCTGTCGATCGCCGTCGGCGCCGGCCTGTTCGTCCTCTTCGCCTACGCCACGGTGACCGGGTTCGGCTACGACGTCGCCTCCATCGGGCGGTCCTCGGTCCCGTTCCTGACGGTGGCCGACCACACCCTGGGCGGGGCGGCGGTGCTGGCCTGGGTGGCCGGCATCGTCTCGGTGCTCGCCGCCCTGGTGGCCGGGTCGAGCTCCCAGTCGCGGATGCTCTACGACGGGGGTCGCACCGGGCTGCTGCCCGCACCGCTGGGACGGCTCCGGGCCTCGAGCGACACACCGGTGGTCGCCCTGGTGGCCATGGCCGCCTTCGGCCTCGCCGTCATCCTGGTGTGGTGGCTCACCCACCTGGCCACCGGGACGACGGGGTCCATGGACCCGGTCGGCCTCTACGCCGAATGCTCCACCATGGGCACCATCGTGATCCTGGTGGTCTACGTCCTCACCATGGTGTCGCTGCCGGTCTTCATGTGGCGCCGGCACCGGGCGAGCTTCTCCGTGCTCCGGCACGCGGTGGTTCCGTCCCTCGGGTCGGCCGTGCTCGTCGTCCCGTTCATCGAGCTGTGCAAGCCGGGCCAGCCGGCGCCCTACAGCGCCTTCCCGTACGTGGGGCTGGCCCTGCTGGCGGTGGCCGCGGTGCTCGCCGGGGTGGTGGTGCGCCGCCATCCGAGCGCCGGCGCCGCGGAGCGCGGCACGCCGGCAGGGGAAGCCTGACCGACCCCGGTGGCCGCCTCCGGATCGTCGCACGGGACCTTCGTCCCTTGCCGGTGGCCCCGGAGAGGCGCACACTGGGGGTGAGGATCGGGAACGGTCCGGAAGGAGCCGCCAATGCGTCGAAAACACGGTGACCCATCCTGAGATGGGGCGGCACGGGATTGTACGGCGACGACGCCGGTAGGCCCGGGTGCATCGAGGCGAGCAGCCCAGGCGGGGAGCGTCGCGACGAGCACGGACGCGGAAGTCCCCCGGAGGCCATTTCCCGACGTGCGGTCCGATTCAGGAGCACAGCTGCAGTAAGGCGCCCGACCCCCGACAGCTCGTGGGGCGGGCGCTTTCGCGTCACCCGGGGTCCGGGGTTCGACGGAGCCGGTAGAGGTCCTCCCCGGCGTCGGGCACCACCAGGGTCCCCGCCCGGTCCCCCCACGCCACCGGGTCCACCGAGGTCGGGTCGAGGTAGTCGAGCCCCACCGACCGGGTGACCTCCTCAGGGATGCCGGTGGCCAAGGTCACCGTCACCCGTACCCGCTCACCGGCCACCGGGTCCCAGGTACCCGACCCCCGCAGGTGCGTGCTGTGGGCGAGGTCGCCCCATGGCACGCCGGCGAAGCGATCCCACTGCCCGAGGAAGTAGTCACGGCAGTGGTAGCCGATCTCGGCGATCCGGGGGTGGGTGAGGGAGAGCTCCCGGATGTGCGGCGCGTAGAGGACAACCTGCCCGCCGTCGGCCACCACCGGCTCCACTTTGTAGAAGCCCTTGGCCCCGGTCCAGAGGTCGTCGTAGCGCTCGGGGACCAGGGAGAGCACCTGTGCCACCGGGGCGTCGAGGTGGCGCACGTGGGCCTCCGCCGACACTTCGGCGGCCGAGGCCCAGGCGGCGACCGGGTCGCCGAAGGCCACCGAACGGACCGTCCCCGGGTCGGTGCCGGTGACGGTGCAGAACGCCAGCCGCTCGGCCGGGACCATGGCGGCGGCCTCGTCGATCAGCGCCCGGACCGGGGTGGTCCCGGTCGTGCCGATGAGGGCCGAGCTGGTCAGGAGCGCTCCCAGCCAGTGCGACACGTCGATGAGCTCGCGTCCCGACACGCCCGGGAAGAGGTACTTGTTGCCGCCGGAGAAGCCGACCACCTCGTGGGGGAACACGGGTCCGACGATCAGGACCACGTCGTGGTCGACCACCGCTCGGTTGACCCGCACCGGGATGGCGTCGGTGAGCAGGCCGCCCGACAGCTCGGCCACCCGGTCGGACCCGATGGTCCCGAGGGCGGCGAAGGCGGTCGGGTCCCACCAACGGTGCTGGGCGATCACCGTGTCCGGATAGGTCTCGTCCAGGGCCCCGGGGGGTGACCCGAGATGCGCGGCGAGGGACGGCCCGTCCATGGCCGCATGGGTCCCGAGGGCCACCAGCACGCTGAGCCGGGCCACCCGCCCGTGGAGCGCGGCATGGATGGCGCCGAGGAGGAGTGGCAGCGGCCCGCTCCGGGTGGCGTCGGGCACCAGAACGCAGACACTCCGACCGTCGACGCCGGCGCCCGCCAGCGATCGGGCCACGAAAGCCCGGATCCGGTCGCCGTCGAGGAGCTCGCGGGGGCCACCGACCGACGTCGCCGGTCCCCCCGCCACGGTCACGGTCCCGGTCGGGCGGATGACGGTCACCGTCTCGGTCATGGGGGCTCCCGTCCGGCGGCACCACGGTTGCGTGCCCGGTGCGCCACACCCATCATAGGGAGGTGCCCCCCGCAGCCTCCCCGCTCAGGCTGCACCCGGACCGGCTCCTGCCCCCCGACCCCGGGGTGCGCTCCATCGCCCGACGGATCCTGGCGGCGGTGGCGGGGCTTCCGGTCGTCTCCCCCCACGGTCACGTGGACCCGCGCCTCCTCCTCGATGACGCGCCGTTCCCCGACCCCACCTCGCTGCTGGTGACCCCCGACCACTACGTCACCCGCCTGCTCCACGCCGACGGGGTCGACCTCGAGGCGCTCGGGGTCGGTCAGGGCGAGCTCTCCGAGGCGGCCGCCCGGGCGGCCTGGCGCCTGCTGTGCGGGCGGTGGGACCGTTTCGGTGGCACGCCGGTGCGCACCTGGCTGGAGGCCGAGCTGGTGGAGCTGTTCGGCGTCGACGTCCGGCCCTCGGCGTCCACCGCCGATCACGTCTACGACCGGGTGGCGGACTGCCTCGGGCGTGACGAGTACCGGCCGAGGGCGCTCTACCGGCGGTTCGGCATCGAGGTGCTGGCCACCACCGACGACCCGGCCGACGACCTGGCGGCGCACGCCGCCCTCATGGCGGACCCGACGTGGACGGGACGGGTGGTGCCCACCTTCCGGCCCGACCGCTACCTCGAGCCGGACCGGGCGACGTGGCACCACGACGTGGCCCGGCTGGGTGACGTCGCCGACGTCGACACCGGCGACTATGCCGGCTACCTGCAGGCGCTGGAGCGGCGCCGGCGATCCTTCGTGGACCACGGCGCCACCTCGGCCGACCACGCCCACATCGACGCCGGCACCGCTCCCCTCGGGGACGGTGAGGCGGCCCGGATCTACCGGTCGGCGCTGGCCGGGGAGGCCACGCCCGCGGAAGCTACCGCCTTCCGCCGGCACATGGTGTCGGAGATGGCCCGGATGTCGTGCGACGACGGGCTGGTGATGATGCTCCACCCCGGGGTACGCCGGGGCCACCACCGTCCGACGGCCGACCGGTTCGGGTCCGACACCGGGCACGACATCCCGGTGGCGGTCGAGTTCACCGACGCCCTCCGCCCCCTGCTCGACCGGTTCGGGACCCACCCGGGATTCCACCTGGTGGTCTTCACCACCGACGAGACCAGCTGGTCGCGCGAGCTGGCCCCCATGGCCGGCTTCTACCCCTCGGTGTTCGTCGGGGTGCCCTGGTGGTTCCTGGACGCCCCGGAGTCGATCCGGCGGTTCCGCTCGGCGGTGACCCCCACCGCGGGGTTCTCGCGCACGTCGGGCTTCGTCGACGACACCCGGGCCTTCTGTTCCATCCCCGCCCGCCACGACATGGGCCGCCGGGTCGACGCCGGGGTGCTGGCCACCATGGTGGCCGAGCACCGGATGGACGAGGCCGAAGCGGTCCACACCGCCACCGACCTGGTCGGCGGGCTCCCGAGGCGCGTGTTCAAGCTGTGAGCCCCGGTGCCCTGCCCCGCATGCCGGGGCGGCGCCCGGCGCCCCCGGTGCGGATGGCCCACCTGGGCCTGGGCAGCTTCTTCCGGGCTCACCAGGCCTGGTACACCGCCCATGCCCCCGACGCCGAACGGTGGGGCATCGCCGCCTTCGCCGGCCGGGACGGGCGCCGCCTGGTCGAGGAGCTCGACGCCCAGGACGGGCGCTACACCCTGGTGAGCCGGGGGGCCGTCGCCGACCGGTTTGAGGTGGTGGGAAGCCTCGCCCGGGCCTACACCGGCACCGATCACGACGCCTGGCTGGCGGTCCTGTCCTCGCCGGCGGTCGCCGTGGTGACCATGACGGTCACCGAGGCCGGCTACCACTGCGGGGTCGACGGGAATCTGGACCTCGATGACCCCGAGGTGACCGCCGACCTCGCCGCGCTCCGCCTCGACCCCCGTGGACCGGTGCGGACCGCACCCGGACGCCTGGTGGCCGGGCTGGCGGCACGCCGCCGGGCCGACGCCGGGCCGGTGACCCTGGTCCCCTGCGACAACCTCCCGGCCAACGGGGCCACCGTGGCCCGCGTGGTGCGCCGGCTGGCCGAGCGGCTCGAACCGGCACTGGCGGCGTGGACGGAGGACACGGTGTCGGTGGTGTCGACCGTGGTCGACCGCATCACCCCCCGGCCGGCCCCGGGCGACCGGAAGGCGGTGGCCGATGCCACCGGGGTGGCCGATGCCTGCCCGGTGGTCACCGAGCCGTTCGCCCAGTGGGTCCTGGCCGGCGACTTCCCGGCCGGCCGGCCGGACTGGGAGGCGGCGGGGGCCGAGCTCACCGACGACGTGACGCCGCACCAGGCGCGCAAGCTGTGGCTCCTCAACGGTGGGCACTCCCTGCTGGCGTACGCCGGGAGCGTCCGAGGGCACGGCACCGTGGCCGAGGCGGTCACCGACGACACCTGCCGGACCTGGCTCGAGGCCTGGTGGTCCGAGGCCGCTCCCCACGTCGATCTGCCGTCCGGCAGCCTGACCGCGTACCGGGTGGCGCTGCTGGAACGGTTCGCCAACCCGAGGATCGGGCACCGCCTCGACCAGATCACCCCCGACGGATCCAAGAAGCTGCCGGCCAGGGTGGTGCCGGTCCTGGTCGCCGAGCGCCGGGCGGGCCGGTTGCCTACCGGGGCCGCCCGGGTGCTGGCCGCCTGGATCTGCCACCTCCGGGGGAGGGGCGTGCCGGTGGCGGACGTCGGGGCCGGTGTGCTGGTGCCGCTCGCCGCCGGGGCCGTCCCCGACGCGGTGCGGAGCATCCTCGGTGCCCTCCACCCACCACTGGCGGAGGACGGACCGCTCCGCGCGCTGGTGGCCGGGCAGGTCGCCGAGCTCCTCGGTTGATCGGAGACCGTTCCCGCCTCCCGGGGCCGGCAGGGCCGCCGGATGAGGCGCAGACTGCGCTCGTGACGGCAGATCATCACGGTCCGTGGTGGTGATTTCTGCACGGGCGGCGAGATCCTGCGACCGGCAGTGTCCCGTGCTTCAGCACGAAACCGGCGGTCCATCGGCCGCTCCTTGCTACACCGCAGATGCAGGCTCACGGCCGTGACCGGTCAATGACGACCGGTCACGCATCACGGTTCAGAGCGGAGGACTCACCTTGTTCCGCAAGTCGGCGGACAGAGGCTCGGCTTCTTCGGTACCGGCGGCTCGGCCGGCAGCGGTGGTGCCGGTTCGGTCGCCAAGTCGGTCGACGGCTCCGGTTCGGGGCCAAGCGGTACCGGTGGATCGGGTCCCGACCCCACCGAGCTGGCCCGGGGGCGCCGCCCCCGAGCCACCCAGCGCCACTCCCGAAGGACCGGCGCCCGGCGCCGGTCCTTCGGCGTACCGGGCCGAACGGCCCCTCTCGACACCTCCCGCTCAAGTTCCCCCGGGATGGCTCCGATGTGATCAGTGCATATCGGTGACCATCACAAGAGGGGAGGGACGTCGGCCATGGATCATGACCCCGGATTCCCGGGTCGGCTGGTTCGGCGCCCTTCGCGGCGCCGATCCGTACGGATCGGCGTGGTGGCGGTGCTCGTCTGCCTGGGATCACTGGTGTCCGCCCAGGTCACCTCGTCGGCCTCGGCCGCCCCCGGCCGGCGGGTGACCGGCCCGCACCAGCTGGCGATGACCGGGGCCGCCGCCGTGGAGCAGATCGCCCCCAGTGGCACCGGACGCGGCTACTGGATGGTGGCGGCCAGCGGTGGGGTCACCTCCTTCGGCGACGCCGTCGGGTACGGGTCGGTCTCCTCGCTCCCCCCGGGGGGGCGCATCGTCGGCATGTCCCCCACGCCCACCGACCACGGCTACTGGCTGGTCGGTGCGGACGGGGGCATCTTCTCCTTCGGCGACGCCGCCTTCCACGGCTCCACCGGGGGCATGGCGCTCAACCGGCCCATCGTGGGCATGGCC
>Ga0209012_1000470_pt1 | contig 57299 bp, 61 predicted proteins | sample RS3BMetagenome_FD_184735 | JGI IMG/M metagenome (GOLD analysis project Ga0209012, IMG submission 184735) | Ferric oxide microbial mat and aquatic microbial communities from Rainbow Spring, Yellowstone National Park, USA - RS3B (SPAdes) (version 3) ... | reverse complement strand
CTGTTATGTTTTATGTTGAATGTTAAGATCATACCCCTTTCTGTCCCTCTATGTATTTCTTCACAACCTCAAGCGTCACCGCACCCACTGAAGAAATGAATTTTGAATGTGTCCACAGGGTTGGAAGTTTTCTCTTGAGTTCTGGGAACTCTTCCCTGAGTACATGTAAAAAGAGCCAATGTGAATGAGTGGCAACCGAGACACCTGTACGAACTTGCTAGGCTTGTTGAACATTGCGATTTGCAAGCCAGCAACAGGCTTTTCTTCGAAAGTCAATGTGCTTGTTGACACACGAAAACTTTTTCTACCTCTTTTGACCAAAGGGTGTGCTGGGTAAGTTTTTATGTGTTCTGCGAAACTCCGTTGTTGAAATGTCCGAGAATAGACCTATTCAGGCTTTGATAGATGCTGGTTTTTACGATCCCACTACAAGAAGCGTGAAAGCCATAAGGGGAAGCGAGATTCACGCCGTGAATTGGCAGGTCGAAGGGGCGCTCAGAATGCTCTTTCATGTACTGGACCCTCAAGTAGCCAAGGACCCGAAGAATCTGATTGTATATGGAGGCTCTGGTAAGGCTGCTCGCAGCTGGGAAGCCTTTGAAAACATTGTGAACACTCTTCTTACAATGCACGGCGACGAAACACTGTTGATTCAAAGCGGAAAAGCGGTTGCACTATTTGAAACTTACATGAGTTCCCCAAGAATATTAATGTCCAATGCAATGCTGGTTCCCAAGTGGGCCGACTGGGAGCACTTTAGAGAGTTGGAAACCAAAGGGCTGACAATGTACGGTCAAATGACTGCTGGAAGCTGGGCTTATATCGGAACCCAAGGGATCCTTCAAGGAACATACGAGGAAATAGGGGCAATATCGGACCAAAAATTCAACGGTTCATTAGAGAGAAGACTGGTTCTTACTGCGGGACTGGGTGAAATGGGAGGAGCGCAGCCGCTGGCCGTAAAGATGCATGGCGGGGTGTGTCTCGTAGCCGATGTCAACAGTTCTCAGATACAGAAGAAAGTGAACCAAGGTTTCTTGGATACTTGGACTGACGACTTCGAAAAGGCGCTCAGCATGGCTTTGAGCGCAAAGGACAGAGGCGAGGCTTTGAGTGTGGGTGTTTTGGGTAACGCCGCGGATTTTTATGTGCACGTATTACGGCAAAACGTAACACCGGACATAGTGACAGACCAAACTGCCGCACACGATTTACTCAACGGATATATCCCAGTCAACCTCAGCATAAGTGAGGCTCAAAACCTGAGGCGAATTGACCCAGCAGAATATATGCGCAGAGCCATGTCCACGGTTCGGCAGCACGTAGAAGCGATGATCGGCTTTTTGGAAAGAGGCTCTGTCGTGTTTGATTATGGTAATAACATTCGCAAAGCGGCATTTGACGCTGGTGTACGTGACGCTTTCAGAATACAGGGACAAATGGTGTTCATGAGACCATTGTTTGAAGAAGGAAGGGGTCCCTTCCGATGGACCAGTCTGGTGGGCGACGAAAAAGACATTAGAAGATTGGATCAGGAGTTGGTCACCATGTTCGCCCACAACGAAAAGTTGGTAAGATGGATTGAAAAAGCGTCGAAATTCGTGAAGTTTCAAGGTTTACCCGCGAGGGTGTGCTGGCTGGGATACGGAGAAAGAGCGGCTTTCGGAGCAAAGATAAATCAGTTGGTGAAAAATGGTTCGCTTAGCGGACCCATCTGGGTCGGAAGAGATCATCTGGACTGCGGAAGCGTCGCGTCACCTTACAGGGAAACGGAGGGTATGCTGGACGGCAGCGATGCAATCGGTGATTGGCCAGTTCTGAACGCTTTGACCAACGCCGTGGCCGGAGCGACTTGGGTGGCTTTCCATCACGGCGGCGGAGTGGGAATAGGGTACTCGATTCATGCAGGCTTTGGGTTGGTGTTGGATGGGACACAGCAGATGGATGTGAGGGCTCAAAGGGTGTTAACGGTTGACCCAGGGCTTGGTGTGGTTAGACACGCGGACGCTGGTTATGTTAAGGCGAGAAAGGTGGCTTCGGACAAGGGGATAAAGATGCCCAGCCAAGAAAGATCTCCCACGTGACGGCCCCAGCCTATTTTCTGCAAACCGCGTAAACTTCATTGCTGTTCCTTCTTGATGAGTCTGGTTTGTCGACTTTAACCGAAGCAAAACTCTTTTTAAGAGCATCCAAAAAGGGTTTAAAGTCTTCGGACACAAAAAGTTTTACAACGAACCAGCCTTGATTGACGAGTGTTGATTCGGCCAATTCTAGTGCTTTGGCCGCCAATTCATAGTGTCTTGCCATGTCCACGGTTGCAATTCCACTGAATCTGGGTGCCATATCAGATAGAAAAACGTCCACGCTGGAACCAGCTTCTTTTAGTAGTTCTTCGCTTGACAATTGCAAAGCGTCTTTCTTCAGAAAAATTAGACCGGGCCGTGTATTCACCCTTAACTCCGTCAAATCCACTGCGATAACTCTTCCATTGGGGGCAACCCTGTTCAACTCATAGTTAACCCATCCCCCAGGCGATGAACCCAAGTCCACCACGACCATGCCAGGCCCGAACAACTTATACTTGAAATCGATTTGCTTGATTTTAAAATAGGCTCTACTCGGCTCTCCGAGTTTTTTTGCCAATCTGTAGTACTTGTCTCCGCCTTTAGTGGCCATCCAAGACAAATTTTTGTTCACCGATTGATCTGGCTGCTTACCTCATCGACCATTTGGACTAATGCTCCAGTCTTGGCGATGAACCATTCGAACAGGATTTCACAGGGTATGGGGTCGTGTTTGGAACCACTGTTGCATTCGTGGAAAAACTGACACGTAAAGCAGGGTATGGTAAATTCAGGGTGTTGTTTAATCATATTGGACCAGTGTCTTTCAAGTTCCTTATAGTCCACCTTAACATCTTCTACGGGAAAATGGGCGGAGAACCCCTCTGTCTCGAAGTTTGACACAGCGCAACAATAGAGTATAACGTCGAAGTTCGTTTTAAGCCTTAGTAACGCTTCTACCAAATCTGCGCCTGTTCTTCGCTCTATTATTTCTGTATCGTGTATGCTCTACTACTGTTTGTGGCAAAAGAAAAAGCTGTTCACCCACATATTTATACGGGTCGATTTTCTTCGACGGCCTCAAAGCACAGTAAGGCTTAGAAACTGGTCCAAAGACCTCGTCGATTTTTCCCACAACATAGCCGTTAAGATCCACACCATATCCATGTGGCACTGTTTGATCCACCGCCCTGACAATCAGTCTCTTGGTTACGCCAGAGTAGTGTACAACCACGCCAAGTTTTCTCATGTTGCTTCACTGTGTTTTAATCGGGTCTTTAGAATCTGCTTCGATATGGCCACAAGTGCGTCTTTCTTCTTAACGTTCATGACCTCGACCGCCCCGCCGTCTTTCCACCAAACAGCGCTGTGACGCGCTTCAATAACCTTGTATGAATAGTTTAGTTGTTTACATGCGCTTTCGAGGTCTTGCGTCGTTGGATGATCCACCGCAAAAGAGGCGGGCACTCTCCTTATCTGTCTGGACAGAGTCCTATCCAAATAGGCCACATATATCCTTGTGCCGTCTCTCTGAATCAGCTCTGCTTCGCCTTTTGTTCCACCAACAAACCGTTGAGCACCCCGTGTCTGCCTGGTCTAGAAGTAATTCTCACCAATCCTTGCTCAACACGCACAATGGTGCCCTTCGTAATTATTCCACGTCTCGCGTATTCAACGTTCGCAGGCGTCCGCTCAACAGCTTGTATAACTGTTCTAACAACCTTGCCGCCCTGTTCAACCATGTTCACATAGTTCGCCTTAATCACTCTTAACTTTGTGCTTCCTCCTCTGCCATTGTCATGCCTAACAATATTATCTTTTCCCAATGCAGAGGCGGTGAATGGTCCACCCAATTCATATTTTCTTTTGCCTCTGTGACGGCTTTTAACACCACCCGTAACCAATCTGTTATCGTTACCCTGATAATAACTCATAACTTTGCTATTTTCCAGATACTCTATAAGTCTTTCGAGGATGCTGTGTGTACCAGTGGCCACAGATGCGCTCAAAGCTGCAATGGTTCTACGAGTGCATGCAGATGGTTATGAAGGCATCAACACCCGTTTGTTGGGAACGTATTGTAAAGCGCTTTAGGAAAAGCCGTGTTAATTTCATATCAACAAGGCCGAGATTCATTACTGGAAATTCTTTAAATAGGGCATGCTTAGAAGGCAAACCTGAGCCAGTCGCACCAATTGCAACGCCCTTTGTTCTACAAGGGTTACAGCAAAAGGTTTAAGCCGCTTACATGATTTTTGGCCAAGATGCCCTGTATGGACAGGGGGAGCAACGAGTTTGTTGCGTAACTCATCATTGAACGAAGCACTCAGCTTTTTATTAGAAGGCAGAGCTCGTCGTCGCTCACTCATCAAAGCGGATGTGTGGCTCAGCCTTAGAGAAGGTGGAAACCAATCATTCGACCACACGAGAAAACTCGAAGCCGCCAAGAAATACGGATGTGGGGGTTCATACGTGTTTACAGAGAGCCGCACGGCGAGGTACACAACAAAATCACTCTTAGTAAGCGTTAAGTATGCGTCTGTCTTCTATCCATCCGCTTTTGGAGAAGATTCGGAAAGTAGATATAATGACCACTGAGCCCTACACATCAGGTGGAGCTTGGAATTATCGCCATGGAAAGCTAGACAGCACAGGAGTGGTGCACCACCATTAAGCCCTCTGAGATATTGAATTTAGCGAAGACTTTAGCACTGAATTACCTCTTGGGTTCTGTGTACCGAGTGTATACTTGGCGGCTTGAAAAACAGGTTCTCTCTAGACCAAGACCCAAGCACATAGGGTTCATTCTTGACGGAAATAGGCGGTGGGCAAAAAACAAAAACCTACCCACTTTTTTGGGTCACAAAATGGGTTACAATAAAGCCAAAGAGGTTTTGGATTGGTGTTGGGAACAAGACATTCAGACGGTGACTGTGTACGCATTGTCTTTGGATAACATGAGAAGGAGAAAGATGGAGGAGGTTAGTAATCTGATATCGCTGGTTGAGCAAGCCATTGTGGAACTCACCGAAGACTCGAGAATAATGAGGCGTCAGGTAAGAATAAAAATGATAGGCAGAAGAGAACTTTTACCCGAATCCCTGTTAACCAAGATCATCAAGCTGGAAAAGATGACCGAAAACAACGTGAAATTCAACCTATTTTTGGCCGTGGGTTACAGCGGGAGAGCCGAAATAGTGGACGCTGTAAAAAAAATCGTGGAAGACTCAAAAAGCGGTAAGATTAACTCTGAAAGCATAACCGAACAAACGATTTCCGAGTATTTGTACACCGCGGGAACAGACGACCCAGACCTAATCCTCAGAACCGGCGGTGAAACTAGGCTCAGCGACTTCTTGCCTTGGCAAGCAATTTACTCAGAATTCGTCTTCATAGACGTGCCATGGCCGGACTTTAGAAAAATCGATTTCCTGAGAGCCATCAGAACCTATCAATTAAAGGAGCGAAGAAAGGGTTCTTAGACACTATTCTTTGATTTGGTTTTTTGAACCAAAGAATTTCGTCTGAATCCATTTTTCAGTCCACAGTGAGAGTATGGCAACGGAAACCGTGAGCACCATCGCCGAAAACATCTTTATAAGGAATTGTTCGACGGCCGCAATCGAAGTTATATCGGTCAGAATTGTGTTCACTATAGAAAAAACCGCGGGTCTCATACTCAGCACAAAAGCTATTGCTGTCACATCCTTCCAAAAATGTGGTCTGCTCTCCATGTACGAAGTTGCTATGATGGAAGAGAAGTATATCACGACAGCCAAAATATAGTAGTCCAGCGTATCATGTATTATCAATGAAAGTCCCGCCGAAACACTGTTCGGCGAACTCTGAACAATTTCTACGTCCGTGATTATTGCAACTAGCAGCACTACAGCGCTGACCATTCTGCCTATAAAGAAAATGGGTTCACGGTTCCAGTCGTTTTCAACGATCTCTGGAATCTTGAAGCCACGTATAGTCATTATTGCTCCGACTATTAAGGCGATTACGTATACCGCATAGCTTGTGAGCTGCGGTAGGCCAACTATGGCGAGTATCGCAGAAGCCAAAATGAGTATTCCCGGAACACCCAAAGTGTATTTGATGAACCTCGGCTCTGTGAACCCTTTCTTAATATACGAAGCAAGGACACGATAAGTTTCCTCCACACCCTTGGAATACTGCACAGTTACCCTTTGCACGGAGTACAGCGGAACCAAAGATTGAACAATCGGTATGACGCGTTCATCGTCCCCACCATCGCTCACAAAGATCACACCGGCGGGCTTCAACTGCGATACTATTTGAGACACTTCCCTACGCAGGTTCAAATCCGCTTCTACGCCACCGTTCACTGAACCAGCGACCACCGCTATTTCTACATCCTCTAATCCCTGAATCTTGAGTTGATCAAACTGTTTTATTGCACCAAAAATAGCGTTGACATCGGTGTCTTCTGGACTAGTCAAAGCAAGCTTGGTGGCTGCTTCCAGTGTAGCCTGACGACCAACAATCGGCGTCTTTACACCCGCCTTGGATACGTCGTTGTCCACGTCGACGGACAGAATTACAAGAGGTTGGTTCGTCATCTACACAATAACTTATCGTGCGTGCGATTTAAGGGTACTGCGATTCTTGTACTAAACACATTCTATGAAAAAGTCGACCTCACCCAACGTGCAACGTTTAGAAGGCGCACTGAAAAGTTACGGCTTGACACAAATCACTATCTTTGAGCGAGTTCTTCTCCGAGTAACAAGGCTTGCCATTCCTCGAAGTTGAGTTTCTCACCTTTGTTGAGTTTCTCTTTAGCCTTGGTCACCTTTTCGGTGATCAGCCTGTTGGTTTTGTCTCTTTGTTCGTACTGAGAGCGTTGTCTAGTGTCTCTGCGGGTTTCCTGCATCTGCATCCGTAAGGCATTGAGTTCCGCCTGCAATTTGATTACCTCGTTCGCGTGTTCTATGTATTTTTGATGTCTTTGGTCCGCTTCAGCTTTGATCCGCTTGGCTTCTCCAAGCTTCGCAGCCGATTTACTTCTGAGTTCGTCTAATTCAGAAATGGTTTTACGGAACTGCTCCTTAAGCTCACGGAAAACTTTCAGTTTTTCGTCGTATTGCCTTTTTAACTCGAAAGTCGCTTTATACCCTTCTTGCTTTTTTTGTATGGCGGCCAACTTCTGTTCAAGTTCTTCTATCTCTTTTTCCAAGTTTTTGGCCGCGGTTGAAGACATAGAGCGGGTCTGATAGTCCCATTCAGCCCTTTCCAAGGCTTCCTTTATTCGCTGAACCTGTCTGTCAATGTTTATCACCGCTGAAAGTTCGGCCTCCCTTCCCTTGAGCTCAGAATGGAACTTCTGAAGTTCTTGGTAGACCGCTTCCTTTTTGTCTCTTAGTTCCTTTGCCCTCTGAATAGCTTCGTCTCTTTTGTTCTTGAGTTCTCTATACTCGGAGATTAGGGTCTTAAACGCAGTATTGAGTTCATCACGCTTCTTGGCTTCATTATCAGATAGTTGCCTCTCTTGTCTTATCAAAGACTGCAGTTTTTGTGTTTTTTCTTCAAGTTCGTTTAAGCTGCTCAGCAAGTAGAACAATCGCCTTCGGTAGGGTTACAATGGAGAAAGCCATACCCAATATAAGATTTTCGAGCCCCTGAGAAAAGCTCTTCTCGCTAATCCTGAACGTTGCTGCCGGGGTCTTCCACTTCTCCTCCGGTAAACATACGCTGGATCTCCGCGTGTAGCTCGGGGAGCCCAAACAGCTCATACGATGAAAGCGGTATAGGCTGGTTCACGCCCGCCACGTCGAAAACGGCCTCTACAAATCTAGCTGTTAATTTGTTGACCAAACCCCTTCTGCCGAATACGCTTGAAACAAACTCTTCTGGCTCTTCGAAGTAACCGACAATCCTTTCTCTGACATCTTCGCTTAACACGTCGGCTTTGCTGAGAACATTGATGGTGTTGACACCCAAACGTAAAGACGAACTAACGGAAAGCATTAGAAGAGATGCCAGCCCTGTTGAGTCCTGTGCTATTACTGGGTCTAAAAGAAAAACCGCTGCTTTTTGGGAGTCTGTCAGACTATTCAGAATGATGGGCCCTACCTCTCTGAAAGCAAACAGTTCCAATTGACCAGGTGTGTCAACCAATACGTAGTCTGGGTCATGTCTGTTAACCTCGTGTAAAAGTGGCTCCAAGTTTGCGGCGATCATGTCCATGGCCGCAACTATCGCACCGTTGGGACCAAGGGCTTCATTATCGAGAAGCTTGCCGATCGAAACATAGTTTCTTACATCCACATCGGGGTTATAAGGTGTGCTCAAAACCGCAGGGTCCAAATTCACAGTTATAGCATCGGCACCAATGTCGCCTAGGTATTCCGAGTATGTTTTGACCAACGATGTTTTGCCGCACCCAGCCGTACCTATAAAAAACAGTGTACCAATCAATTTTTACTACCTCAGTTTGCCGCCCGCTTTTAGCAGCTCCGCCTTCAGTTCTTCCGAAACCCTAACAAGATGGTTTTTTACCAAAGGGTCGCTTGAACGAGTGTATATGTGGACTTCCAGAAACGAAGCTCCCTCGCTATTCTTTGGGTGCGTCTTTATGTAGACAAATGGATTTTTTTTGACGACGCCCTCTACCATGGGTGCCACAGTTGATTCCGGTAAATCTTTGACGAAGATCGATTCTTCAACGAAATCACCTGCTACTGGGAAGAATCTGTCCATTGTTTCTCTAAACATCTCTTTCATTTCCAACGGTACGCCTGGAAAACCGATTATCAAGGTTTTTTCCTGGGTCAGGGCAAAGCCTGGGGCTGTTCCCACAGGATTCCTTAGAACCACTGAACCCATGGGAAGCTCGGCCATCTTAACTCTTTCGGGTGTAAGGGGTAAACCCAGCGATTCATATTTATTCTGAACCATCTTTAAAGCTTCATGGTTCACAACACACTGCCTATCAAGACCCTTCGCAATGCTGCGCGCCGTAATATCATCAAAAGTGGGTCCAAGTCCACCCGTGGTAACAAGGGCGTCGAGTCTCCTGCTGAGACTCGCCTTTACCTCTGAGGAAATCTCCTGTTCGTCATCACCTATACAGGTGATTCTTTCAATGGTGTGCCCACGTTTGGTAAGCTCCGCGCACAACCAAGAGGCATTGGTGTTCACAACTTTCCCGATCAAGAGTTCGTATCCTATGCTGAGAATTGCAACGCGCATACCACATTCAGCACTCAGCAAACAGAAAAATACTTTACTAACGCCGACCTGACTAAGGCGGTGCGCCGAGTGATATTATACGGTCCTTATTCATCGTCTATTGGTCACGAACTTGCCGAAGCGCTGGGCCAAAAAAAGGTTGGATTTGTAACCAAAATTTTTCCAGACGGCGAAAGCTACATCCGTTTACCAGAAAGTGTCGGAGAACAGACTGTCGTAGTGAACACTCTTTTCCCAGATCAAGACAAACGGTTCGTGGAAACTCTGCTTATGTGCGACTCTTTGACTAGGAACGGCGCCGACGAAATCACACTGGTCACCCCGTATTTGGCCTACGCTAGACAGGACAAGGTTTTTCTTAACGGTGAACCAATCGCCTTGAAGGCGCTCGGCTCGGCTCTTAGTTGCGTGGGAGTGAAAAAACTGGTTGCGGTAGAAGCGCACAGCCAAGAAGCAATTGAAGCGTTGGGATTGGAGGCGATCAATGTCAAGGTGAATCAGTCTTTGTGCGGGGCCGTACAGGCCTTACCTCAACGTCCACATGTGGTGGTCGCCCCAGACGAAAAAGCTTCGTTCAGAGCAAAAGAGATAGCCGATAAACTCGGCCTCGAACTCATGGTGTTCTCTAAGTACAGAGACAGGGACACAGGCGAAGTAAAGAAAATCGAGCCGCTAAAACCCGTGGACGTAAAAGAGAAGGTTGTTGTACTGGTTGACGACATCATAAGTAGTGGCGAGTCGATAGCAAAGGCCTCTGTGATTCTAAAGTCTCTTGGCGCAGGCGCCATATACGCAGTGTGCGTACACGCTCTAATGGTAAAAAACGCCGAACAACGTCTGCGTGATAGCGGTGTTCTAAGCGTCTTTGGATCCAACACTGTGGAAAATGAGTTCGCAAAGTTCAGCGTGGCCAAGGAGCTCACAAGCGCTTTGAAACTCGACCGCGACCAGCTTTCGCAAAGCGTAATTTGAACCCATAGGCGTAAGAGACTCGTGGCACAAAACATCATAATACTGACAGAGTAGCTAGTAACCATGCAACGTGTAACCGACACTGTGTTTGCCAAACCAGCCAAAGATCATTTCGAGTTGAACGTTAACGAGTTGCGCTGTCTCTCTAAGCTTTTTGGCGGCTCGGAACCGACTCAATTGGTCGAAGACTATTTCTCGATAAAACTCAACCCTTCTAACGTCGACGGGTTTATCACTAGGGTTTGTGGTTCAAAGGAAATCGGCTTGTTGATGGGCATATTTGATGAATCGGAGCTGAAAGAGGCCGCGACCAAAGCCCAGTTATCCGTAAAAGGCTCGTCTTACAAGGTGGTCTGCAGACCATTTAGAAAGGATTTGGTGGCTCTGTTCGCCAACGGAATTGGCGGAAAAGTTTGCGTGGGCAACCCGCAGCTGATAGTGAACGTAAGCCGATTGAATGGAAAATACTTAGTGGGCGTGTCACCAGCCGTTACCACTAGGGTTAGGTTGACGCAGAGACCCCCCAAGAAATGGGCGTATTTTCATGCCGGTGTTTTACCACCACATTTTTCCGCTTTAATGTGCAACCTTACAGCTTGTCCAGAAATGGGTGTTCTAATAGACCCTTTTTGTGGAGCAGGCTCCACTCTGGTCGCGGCGTCCGTTTTGCGAATTAGAGTTCTGGGCGTTGAACTCGGCAAAAAGCAGGTTTACGGCTGCCGAAGAAACATGGCATTTCTTGGCTTAACACACAACGTCATGGGCATCATAAGAGCTGATGCATCTCGTCTACCCACCAAGAAAGCAGTGTTTGACTCAGCCGTTTTCGACCCGCCTTATGGGCGTGTGTCATCACTTTTTGGACAAGAATTCGAAGAATTGTTAAGCAACGTTTTAAGGGGTTTGTGGCTAAGCCTCAAGCCAAACGGAAAAATCTGTTTTCTGTGTCCCTTGACAGAGGAAGCTGTGAACGTAGTGGAGGATAAAGGCTTTGAGGTCGTTTACACACACAAAATACCAGTACACAGAAGTCTTACTAGGCTCCTGATTGTGGCCGATAAGGTGGCTAAGTGAGTGACCAAGCTAAGCGTACATTTTGTGGGAACGGGGGCGGGTGCTCCCACTTTGCAAAGAGGCGCTCCCGCCATACTTATCAGACGCGAAGGTGAAGGGTTTCTGTTTGATTGTGGCGAAGCTACGCAACTTGCACTTCGCAAACAGGGCTTGGGGTTCAGAGGCCTAAAAGCCGTATTTGTATCACACATGCACGGGGACCACGTGTTGGGTTTACCGGGACTAATCATGTCTCTAAGCTTGAACGCCAACCCAAGCGAAATACAAGTTTTCGGTCCAGTGGGCATAGACGGGTTCCTTAAACAAGTGTTTGAGAAAACCTGTTTTGAGCCAAAATTCACGGTTCGCACAACCGAGATTGAATCAACCCTTAAACCCCTTGCAATCTATTCTTCCAAGGACTACTCCATTCTAGCTGTTTCCGCAGACCACACAGTACCCAGTCTTTGCTACGCTCTAATCGAAAACCCACGACCCGGAGAATTCAATATAGAAAAAGCGGTGTCACTCGGGGTTCCAAAAGGACCACTTTGGGGCAAGCTTCAAAGAGGAGAAAAGGTCAGTGTAAATGACAAAACAGTTTTTCCGGAAGACGTATTGGGTAAACCGAGAAAGGGAAGAAGAATCGTTTATTCCGGTGACACAAGACCCTGCGACAAAATCTTGGAGATGGGAGTAGGTGCCGACTTATTCATACACGAATCAACGATGCCGGATGACAACATAGAAGAGGCATGGGTGGGCGGGCATTCAACTGTCACACAAGCGTTGAGAATTCTGGAGAAATCCGGTTGTACCCGTGGCGTCCTCACAAATTTCGGCCAGAAAATTGTTAAAGAAGATTTAGAGCGAATCCTCCAAGGATTTCCATCTGTTTCTTTTGCTTTTGACGGCTTGACGCTGGATATCCCCTTGCCTTAACTCGTCGACTGGAACACCGTCAACAGTGGGTGTCGCAAGCCAGTCTAGAAGCGTCTGGGGATCACTGGTGTCCACTCTAAAAGATATGGATCCCAGTGGCGACTCCGACGAGTCCGAGCAAAAAACAACCGCGCCCACATAGGCGGCCTGCTTGTTGATTTCAAAGCTGAAACCAACGGGTGTCAGCCTACGCATAATATAGGAGCGAGCCACATCCAGTGTTTTTTGTTTACGCAGAGCACTCCTTAGCCGCGTCAAGCACTGCTTGCCCTCTCCTCTCCCATTAAGAGAATCGTATTCTTCTCCCCTGAAAAATTCTATTGTTTTCAAGTTGACGAACTTGACGATTGCTTCTCTGACTTTGCATTCGTCCTCTGTTGCATAAACCCTCGCACTAACGAACACGCGTACGCAAGGCTCTCCTTTTGACAACTCTCTGCAACCCCATCAAGAAGCCTCATTGGAAATCGTTGAAAGAAGCCGAATACACTTCCGTTTGAATCCTTCAAGAGTTAATTGTTCGTTCACCAAATGATAGTCCGCCATAACCATCAAGGAACCCAAGCCGAATCCCAGTTCTACCTTGTCTCTCCCCAAAAAATCATCGAAATTTATTGGGTCGTCAACCCTCTTTCTCGCAATCCATCTTTCGTAACGCGTTTTTGGAGAAGCGTGTATGGAAACAAGCACACATCGGTCGAAGTTATTTCTAAAATAATGGTATTCGTCCAGACTCCTCAAACCGTCAAACAGCACTTTTTCGTGGAGCCGGTCCACAACCTTCAGACTCAGAACCGCTACGGCCGCCGACCCCAATTCGCTCCTTATGCGAATACTCAAATCTCTTATGTTTTCGTTGGTGGACTCCAAACCCCTCTTTGCAAGTTCTTCTCTTACTATGTCCCCCATGCTCAAAACATAGAAACCCAGCGTTCGGGCCGCGTCACTCAGCACGGACTTGCCGGAGCCGTGCATACCAGCGGTGCACACCGCCAGCAATTAAAGCACCGAAGCCCTCAGCAATAAGAGGCCGCCTAGTTCGCAGCACCAAGTGTCCGTTTGCGACCAAGTTCCCTACATGTCTTCCGCTTTGAGTATGGTCCCATATCTTCCAACATTCAATTTGGTTTTACCCCGAAACTCAGTGGTATAGCCGTTCTGAATAGTAACTCTGTCGCCCACCTTGAAGTTGTCTATCTGAGAATCCCAAAGCGTCAAATCCACTTCCCCCGTCTCGTCTCTTAACACCGCATCCGCAACTCTGCTTTGTTGACCAGTTTTTAAGGTAACCGTCCTGGGCTCCGTCATATCAACTATTTCGCCCGTAACGTTGATCGACTTTAACCCGGCTCTATTCAACTCCTCTATTTTCATCGAGCATTGCACCGTTCTTGTTCATAACGAAACAACAACTAATACTTAAACGATTTGTGACCCGAACCGAGGGCATTGACCACCGAACTGATTCGGACATAGTCGAGCTGCGACTAGTACCACGGCCCAAATTTTCTATCGATGATTTTATACATTCTCATGTTAATTTAATGGGAATAACTTTATATTAGTCTACACAAAAATGTTAATTAATGTCGTCGAATCCTGACAGGAAACGCTTAAACGTGGTGGACGACGCAAAAGCAACCGGGAACAGCGGTGTGGTTAAACCGAGCAAGCAGCATTCACAAACAGAGCGGGTGTTCGTAAGGGAAGCAACCGGCCTTGTGAAATCTGTGTCTCTGCTGAACTCTATAGCCCTAAACATCAGCAACATGTCGGCGGGTGCGGCTTTAGCAACCATAGGTTTCACAATGATACTCTTACCGTCTGTGGCTGGCGTCAACCTTGTTTACGGTTCACTGATCGCCTTTGCACTGTCAATCCCGCAGATACTGGTTTACTCAACGATGAACAGAAAGGTGTCCAGGACAGGTGGCGACTATGTCTGGGTTTCTAGGACGCTGGGTGGATTGTTCGGCAGCGCCATCTCGTTTATGGGGTATACGCTGGAAACATTGGCGTATTTGGCGCTCATAGCGTTGTCAGCCGTTTTTGCCATAGGCTCCGTAGGTGTGTCGCTTGGTTACCAAAACATGCTTGGACTGTCTCTGCCTGGGAACATACCCGGCGCTTCCACCTTGGCTCAGTTTATAGTGGCAACGGCTTTGTTTGGCGCCCTGATACTCGTAAACATACTTCGCCCGAACTTGGGTTATAGAATCGTCACAATTCTAACAGTTGTAGGAATCGCCACAACCGTTCTTGCAATCGGTGTGCTCTTGTCCGCTGGCAACGCTGGCGTGCAGAACTATATCGCTTTTCTGGATTCTATTGGTTTCAACAAGAGTTACAGCGGCTTGGCAAGCTCATACGTCGGTTCGGGTTTTAATTTGAATGCTACTCTGTTTATTCTGCCATTCTTTGCAATATTCGTGTATCCATGGCTCAACGCTTCACCGGCAGTAGCTGCTGAGGCAAAAAGCAAAAACGTGCTGAAATGGGGTGTACCAATAGCCGCTATTATAGCCATGTTGTTGGTCACAGGTGCATTCGCAACCATGTATTATGTGGGGGGATTCGGATTCGTAAATGCTGCTCTCAGCAACCCCGGCTTAGTGAACGATTACTCGTTCAACTTTTGGACACTGGCAATGGGTGTTTCGGGTTCAACAATTCTTGCGTCCATAATAGGCTTGGGATGGATAATTTGGAACATCGCTATTTTGGCTTACGGAATAATTGTTTTCTCGCGTTACCTGTTTGCACAGGCATTTGACAGATTCCTGCCCGAAAAACTTGCTTATATAAGCCCGAAGTATGGGTCGCCAATCGTTGCCCACATAATTGACTTTGTAATTACAACTGTGTTGATTGGCAGCGCAGCCTTTCTCTACGGTCCGCTCTCAACGCTTTACGGAGCGGTAGTGGCAGCTATGATTTACTTTGCGGTTGTGGGTGTAGCAGCCGTTGTGTACGGCGTCAGACGGGAAAAGGGAAGAGACAAGGGTGTTCTTACAGTCGCCGGAGTTCTGATGACCGCTGTGTTCGCTTTCATAACCTACGAGTTTCTAGCGTATCCTCAAGTGTGGGGTGGAAACGCTTTGGCCTACGTTTATGTGGCCGGCTCCTTTATAGCCGGGTTACTGATTTACGGCGCGTCCAAAATTCGCCACGGCAAGCGGGGAATAGACATAAGTCTGGCATACAAAGAGATACCACCAGAGTAACTGGAAACTAAAACTTTTTTTCTTTTTGACCCGTCAATGGTTGAGCGTTGAATCTGGGGTCAAGACCGCGTTCACAGTGTGACCCTCCAAATTCACAACCTGGACAGGTTCGGTCCATCCCCTGGGTGCCTGTTTTACGTATACGTCGAGTCCCAACCAGCTTGTTCTGCCAAGGTTGGAAACAGGATTGTAATCACGGATAGCAACTTCTATGAAGACCTTCCTTGTTGAAAGAAGCGAAGTCAGCTTGGCGGCGGGTTTGTCATATTCGTTCAAACCCTCCAGTCTGAGTCTTTCGTTCATGATTGAAGCGGAATGCTCTCTGAAACCCAAAAACTCCGCGAGTTTTTCGTATGCATACATATACCAAGCCGCCCTGTCCCTGAGTATAAGAGGGGCTGCGTAGTTAACCATCAGCAGAACTCCGTCAAGATAGGACTTCTCCACGAATCGCCAAGAAAGCAGGTCTCTGTAACCCCTTATGTTTGGCGGCATCGAGGACGACTCGTTTACAACTTCGTCAAAAACAATCTGCGCAGCCCTAGCTCCAAACCCGTTTGGGGAACGCCAATTCTCCAAGCCTCTGATGAATCTGGACGCTGCGAATGGGTTTAGGTTGAGTTCCGCGACAAATTTTCCCAACGCACTCAGCCGTCCATCTTTTAGGAAGCGCATCTTTCTGAGCAGGTCTATGGACTGACCCACTTCTCTCTGATCCAGTCTTGCGAAACTCTTGGAAAGCAACTTTCTCACTTCGTCAGCATTTCTGTAGAGAAGTAAGCCGTGAATTCTTTGTATCAGGTCGCGCTCAAATGAACTCACGACCGGCTCCGCATCTCTATTTAGAAGGTGGAACTTGGCGTATTTGTATTCGGTCGCACTCGTAGAAAAAACGAACACTCGGCCTTTAACTATGGCCTCTCCCGTGGTAGGACTAATAATGGGTCTGCCCGCTCGGCCAGCCATCTGTAAGTAATCGTTTGTTCCCAAGAAAAATTCGCCCAACCGTGTGTTCCAAACGGGGTCATATATTACGACACAGTGGGCTGGCAGATTCACGCCATATTGCAGAGTGGCGGTGCAGAACAACGCCTGGATCGACCCGTTTCTGAACCCGTCTTCGGCGGATATTCTGGACAAACGGTCCAAGCCCGCGTGGTGGACTGCGCTTCTAATGCCCATCGATGAATAATATCTCGCCAAGTTTTCGGCTTCGAATCTTCTGGGTGCGAACACCAAGAACTGCTCATCCGGATTGGAGCGCATAATATGTAACAAATATCTCTTTTTTTCTTTTTCACCCTTGAACTTCAAGGCTTGCTGAACGAGTTTAACGGGTCTCTGTGATAGCGGAAGTTCGTGTACGCGCACAGGCAGGTTAAAGAGTCTTGAAATCCATTTTACCAATTCTTCGGGGTTTCCCACAGTTGCGCTTAGAGCCAAAATCTTTGTTTTCGGGTTCAGTTCGCTCAACAGTATCAATAGTTCTTCCACGACTCCTCCTCTTTCGTCTTCACCGACAAATTGGAACTCGTCGAATATAAGAAGCTCGAGGTTCTGGAACCATTCATCTTTTCGTCTGAGCTGTAGCAGTGCGCTTTCATATGTTGCAAAAATCAGGTCACCCTGATATTTGTTGGATTCTCTACGGTAATCACCAGTGTAGATGTTCACAAGTTTGAGACCCCTGAGCTCTGTGAGCGCCCTCATAAACCATTCGCGTGTCAAAGCCTTTGTGGGCAAAACCCAGAGAACCTTATCGAATCTCCTGGTGAGCCAGAGTCCCAAATGGCTTTTACCGCTACCGGTTGGCGCTATGGACAACACGTTAACACCGTTCAAAATCGAGCCGGCAACCTCTTTTTGCCAGTTCTGTAGTTCACCTACATCAGAATATTCCAAACCGGTGCAATCACCTTAATGAGACAAAAATTTTCGTCGCGCCTTTTTAGCTTTACTGAAAGATTTTGGCGATGCCAAAAGCCATTTATCCATTGCTGAATAAACCATGGGGAATTCGGCGAGACTGATGGTTTTGGCTCACAAACGCTAAAAGCCACCCATCGCAGCTTTTAATTGGTGTTGGAGTTGGATTTCGGTTTTAGCGAGGAACAAGAACTTTTCAGGGGGGCGATAAGGGAGGGGCTGTCAAAGTATTTGACGCCCAAAGTAAAAGAATTGGACGAAAAAAGAGAGATACCACGTGACACTCTTAGAGAGATGGCCAAGCTGGGTTTGTTGGGAATCACGATTGGGGAGGAGTTCGGAGGTATGAAAGCGGATTTTGTGACTTCCTCGATAGCCGCTGAGGAAATAGGTCGAGCTGATATCACGCTTGCTACAGGGGTATACTATCTTTTGGAAGCGGGCTGGGGATTCATTTTCGATAAGTACGGTCAACACGAAGCAAAAGCCGAAGTTCTACCGCGCGTCACCTCCGGCGAATATTTTCTGGGAATAGCTTCGACCGAACCGGGTGGCGGTTCCGACGTTGCGAACGAAAGAACTGTTGCGAAGAGGATTGGTGACAAATATGTTTTGAAAGGGGAAAAGATGTATATCAGCGGAGTTGCCGAGGCTGCAAAGTTTGGTGGTGGATTCCTCCTATTTGCAAAAACCAACCCAGAGCTGGGACACAAAGGGATGACGATAATCTATACGTCCGTAAAAGATTCTCCCAAAATAAAAACGTCGGTCATTAGAAACATGGGTAGAGAAGGCATATCCACGGGGGGTATAATTCTTGATGATGCTGAAGTTCCCATTAGGTATAGGGTGGGTGAAGAAAACAGTGGTTTCTATTATGCAATGGAAGGCTTCAACAACGCAAGAGTGCTTGTCTCCGCTGCCAGCATAGGTGCCGCTCAAAGAGTGCTTGAGATGGGAGTTGAATATATTAGAAACAGAGAAGTTTTCGGCGAGAAGCTTAGCAAGTATCAGGGGATCCAATTTCAACTCGCCGAACACTACGCCAAGCTTGAAGCCGCTAGATCACTGGTTTACAGGGCTGCTTGGATGATTGACGAGGCGTATAAGTCTCAGCGTTTCACGAAGTCTGACGTAGTAAAAGTGGTCGCTTCGGTTAAATGGTTGGCGCCCACGGTTGCGTTTGACGCTATAAAAGATGCGCTGACGTGGTTTGGTGCCTATGGTTATAGCAAGGATGGGATTGTCGAAGCGAGCCTCAGGGGTGCCTTCTCTTATCTGATGGGAGCAGAAGGAGCACTCAACGTTATGAAGCAGTTGTTGGCCAAAGAGATTTTGGGAAGAGATTTCAGCTGACCGACGGCGAGCCAGTCTTTCTTTGCTAACTCACTAAAACGTTTTAGTGGAACACGCTCTGGTTCGCCGATTCAGGGCGACCGCCTGCTTATATAACGTAGCAAATTACTGACATCAGCTTACCGCTGAGACAACCCCCTTACAGAGTTGAGAAGCAATTCTAGGAAAGATTTATAAGTAAGTAACGTTTATATATAAGCGTTGGTGGCGTGTCTTTCTCTCTTAAAGATAAGGGCATAGTCCATCCGATTTAATAGGTGTTGTTTTGTGTCCGTTGATGAAAAAGGTGTAAGAACCCCTACGTGCCCCGTGTGCGGTTCGACAAACATCGTTTACAGTGGGCATGGTGAGTTGGTTTGTGACAATTGCGGCACCGTGATAAGCGAGAAAGAGATCGATTTTGGTCAAGAGTGGCGAGCCTTCACTGCTGAGGAGAGAGAGAAGAGGAGTAGAATAGGCGAGCCGCTAAAGCCCGGAATGACCACGGGCATGATGAGCACGATCATTGATAAGCGCGATATAAACAAGCTGAAACTGGACGCCCAAAGAAGAGTGGATGCCCTGCAGATGCGTAAGTGGCAGATGCGGAGCAGATTCCAGACCGCACGTGACAGAAGCACTTCGCAAGCATTAGCCGAGATCAACAGAATAGCTACTCCGCTTAAGCTGCCGGAGAACGTAAAGGAGGAAGCGGCCACAATATATCAAAAGGCCGTGGACGCGGGTCTGGTACGCGGCAGAAGCATCGAATCAATCGTTGCGGCCACGCTTCATGTTGCGTGTCGAAAATTCAACTTACCCATAGCCTTGGACCAGATAACCCAATTCACCCGTAACCAAAACAAAAAGGACGTCGCAAGGTGTTATCGACTGCTGGTAAAAGATTTGAACATACTTATGCCTGTGCCCGACCCAGTGAGCTATATTCCCAGGATCGCCTACAAACTTGGATTGGGAGAGCAGGCTCAGGACAAAGCCAGAGAAATAATAAGGAAAGCCCAGCAAATGGGCATAACCGCCGGCAAAGACCCTGCTGGCTTGGCCGCCGCCGCTATCTACGTAGTGAGCCTACTGGAAAACAACAGGAAAACGCAACGTGAAATAGCCAGCGCTGCGGAAGTCACAGAGGTCACTGTTCGCAACAGATACAAAGAGCTAGTGGACAAACTCAATCTGATACCGGTTGTACCCGAATCAAAAGTTGTTTGATCAGTCCAAGTAGATCTGCTCCTTAGTGAATCCCAACTGCGTAAGAAGAGGAACGATCTTATCCTTGTGGTTGCCTTGTAGCTCAATATAGTTCCCCTTTGTGGTTCCTCCACAGGCAAGAGCGGCTTTCAGCTTGCTCGCAATGGAGCGTGTGTTGACATCGTCGGTAAAGCCTTCAATCACCGTGACGTCTTTGCCAAAACGTCTCCTTTCCGTCCTCACAGTTATGGTTTGCTGCTCTTTGACAATGCTATCCCATATCCCAAGGTCGTCCGAACCGAACAAAGTCTTCTCTTTTTTTTCTGCCATTAACTAGTTCTTCACCGATACTGCTGAAAAAAGGAACATAGTAATATAAAGATTTTCCTGACGGCCTTAGCCATTACGGAAGACGGCCCCATAGAAGCTTCCTTTGTTTTTCCGTTGTTTGTCACAAGACTTATGCGTATCCGCGGCATCCACATGTCAAATGACTTTGAAATGCGCCGAATGTGGATACGAACCAAGACAAGACGAGGTGAGCATGCGTTCTTTGCCTAAGTGTCCAAAGTGCGGCTCGAGAGTATTCATTAAGATGTCCATGGTGAACCCTAGGGTCAAAACAGACTGAATTCGGAGCCGCTGAATCCTTTCCGATTCCAACTGAATCTGAGCGCCACTTGTTCAATCTTTAAAACTCGGCGACTCAAGCGAACAAATGATTACCCGAGTCTGCATAATAAGAAATGAAAACGACAGGAAGAGAAGCGCGGCAATCGCTCCGTTGAACAAAGCTTTCATAAAAGCGTTTGAACACGAACGTGAGCTCACTTATAGATTAAACACACGAAAAGCGGGCCTCCGCGGCTCAACACGAGCGCTATAGAGCGGCTTTTTTGCTGAGAACTTCAAGGATTATTCTAGCAGCTGTAATCGCGGAGACACCGCTTGTGTCCAGCAACGGGTTAAGCTCCGTAACGTCCAACCCAACCAGTCTTCGGTCGACGACTTTGTCCAGCAAATTCAGAAGCTGATGTGTCGTAAGACCCTCGGCTTCCGGATTACCCACTCCAGGCATAAAGGCTGGGTCAAGAACATCCAAGTCTATTGAAACGTAAACCTTTGAGGCTGACTGCAGTCTTTGCTTCAGCACGTTGGCCGCGGACTCCACTCCGTCTCTGTGAATTTGAAGTGCGCTTATCTCTGTTACGCCCGATTCACGTATGAATTCCAACTCTTCTTTGCATGAAGCTCTTACGCCCACTTGCACCACGTTTTGAGGACCCACTAGCTCCGAAACACGTCTTGAGATCGTAGCGTGGCTCCAGTGATAGTCAAGGTATTGGTCACGCATATCCGTGTGCGCGTCGAACACCAAGAATAGGTCGGGCTTCAAAGCTTTGACTGGGGCGTAGGCCACGGTGTGTTCTCCACCCACGGTGACAAAAGGTGTTCCCTGAGTTGGAGTTTCAGCCACCGTTTCTTCGAGTCTTTGGAGAGTCTTTTCGCTGTCGCCGTGGACAACAGACAAGTCACCCAAATCTTCGATTCTAAGGTTTTCGGCATCGAAGGAATAACGGTAGCTATAGGTCTCTATGTTGAAAGACGCGTCTCTTATGGCTTGTGGACCCAGCCTTGTACCTGGTCTCCAAGACACCGCAGAATCAAACGGAACGCCTATTAGGTAGGCGTCCACCGAAGACTTGCTGCTTCTTATGCCTAGGAAGCCTGGTAGCCGTTGGTCCGCGTACAAGTGTTTTTGAGAGCTCAACTCTTTCTCCTCGCATTTATGATAAAAACGAGCGCGGCCAACACTATGAAAGCTGCACCCAAAACAAACCTCGCGACTTCATATACTTGAGAAACGGTTTGACCGTTTCCAGCACCGTTGGGCAAAGCGATGTCTCGCTGAAAAGAGGAGTCCACGATTAGAGTGGTGGTGTACAGCATGGTGCTCCCTTTGAACACTTTGACGACGTAAAGTCCTTGTGGCAAAGGACCCAATACGGCTACTCCGCCGCTATCGGTTTCGTTTGAAACTGTTGTTGGACCCGTAAGCTGCACCATGTAGGATGATAACGGTGAACCGAAGGAGCCGCTCAACATTAGACTCACATAGTAGCCAGTAGGCAACTCTAATCTGACCAACTCGTTTGATCCAAGAGACACCACTGTAGAGTTTACAAGGCCAGACCCGTAGGCAACCAGTTGATACGCGCCTGGTAGCAGTGAACTAAAGTAACCCTGAGATTGAGTCGACGTGTTCACAATGGACCCCGACGAAAGAAGCGTAACGGTTTGGGCCGTTACGGGTTTTCCGGTAGCAGAAACAACTTGGTAATTCAACTTTAGAAAAGGCGCTGTTATGTTCAGCTGTTTGTGTGACAAATCTATCGACGTGTTTCCGGTGTAAAACTGCGGCCCTCTGAATGCCTTGACGGAGTAGTTTCCAACGGGCGTCAAAAAGGAACCGCTCGGAGCCGAATTGGACAGGCTAACCGCCGAAACCGAGGTGTTGGGTAATCCCTGTAGCCTTATGCTAGAAGAGGATAAAAGGCCCCCTTCGGGGTTCAGAATATTGTATGTAAAATTCACCACGTTGACTGTCAAATTGACACGGGCAGTGGTGTTGACTGGTAGCGTAAACGGAAAGTTCTTCAGAACCAAGGCTTGGTCATAAGTCACGTTAAAACTGGCCGTCACACTTGTGTTGAGCGGGATGGTTATGTTTGTGGTTCCCTTTCCGGTAGTGTCCGGGAAGTTCTGTACGGGAGAGGTCTGGTTGCCCTGTTTATAGACTAGGGTTACAAATGCAGCGTTCACTGGTAGTTTGTCCAAGCTTTGGACGCTGACAATTATTTTTGTTTGAGGCGGAACGGTTGATGCTCCGTCCACGGGATAAGCGTAGGCTATTACTGCAACAAACAAAGCCGCAACAAACAGGAACCCCAACAACTTTTTTTGTGACAAACAATGTTCACCTTCGAATTATGAGGAAGAGCGTCTCACAGCTCTGATGGTCGCGATACTGTTGTCCGCTATTCCCTGCTTCGTCAGAGTGGCATCGTTGCAGTAAACTTCGTTTTCGGGCACATCATCAGCGGGTATAACGGACAACTCCATTCTCTTTTTGCCAGCTATTACCACTTCGAATCTGTCTTTTATTTGGAGCTCGGACACCGTTTTAGTGTTCATCCTAGCTGCTTCTGCGGCCACATCCACTTTTTTTCTGAGCCTTAGCCTACGCTCAGGCATCTTCTGTATAGCAGACATGCTTCTCACCGAACTGGTTCAGGCAGTATTAATCCTTACGCTGACTCCATCAACAACCTCGCCCGAAACCCTATGAATCCTTTTTGAACACAAATGAGTGACGACACCACACACGGGTTAATTCGGTCGGCTACTTTAACACTCTTTTTAAGCTTCGATTCAAACATCATTACCTCTCTTTCGCCGTATTCAGGTGCTAACCAAGAAATGCGAACCACTTCCCCCTTCTTCTGAATGTCTGACGCTTCCGATATAAGCGTTGGTTTTTATAAAGCCAGAACTATGGCCAAAGCGGTTCGCGAGGCTCGATGCTCGTCTTGGCATCAAGAATTGTTTTAATCCGTGACTTCGAAGCATTCTCTTGCAGTCATATGTCGGGGCGCTAAAAAGGTGTAAGAACGAGGTTTATATCTAAGGGGGAATCTGAACAGTTGTCCAGCATGACCGTGTCTCCTTCGAATGAACTCTTGTTCAGAAGAGTGCACTTGGAGCTTGAATCGTTATCCAAACAGGCTCACAAAGTGTTCAGAGCTTTGGCGAGCGCCTGCGACCTGTTTATAAAAGACGACTCAAGAAGCCTTAACACCATAGCTGTGGAAACCAGAAACCTGTTGGACAAAGGTCTACCCGTGGCTCGTCGAGGATTGGTAGAAGAAGTCGCGAGGGCCTACCCTGTGTTGCCACTAGTGGAAGAGTTTCTGCGAACTGGCTTGGTACTGTCCGAAGCTGCCTCAAGAGCCGAAAAAGTGATCTATAAAATAAGCTTTGTTGCCGGTGAAAAATGGTTGAGCGATACGGCCACCGAAGACAATCTGACCGCGCTTGGGGCAACCGTTTTGGAGGAATTCGAAAAGATTTCTCAAGCTGTTTCGGTGATGAGCGACAACAGAGAGAGTGCAATCAAGATTGTTGAGGAAGCAGAGGAATCCGCTAAAAAGGTCGCGGATTATGCACGTCGAATGGACAGGATCATCCTGAAGTCGCTCGGAAAGAATCCCAGTCTGATGATCATGCACGAAATAGTATTCGATTTCGGCTATATCGCCGAAAAACTCTTGGAACTCGCACACTCGCTTCGTGTGATAGCCGCTGCCGACTCGGCTTTTGGATGAAAAAAGCCTGACTGGTTCTTAGGATAAGTCGGTTACTTGGGTTCGTGTTGTTTGACGATCGGCTCAACGCTTCGTTCCGAAGCTTTCTGTTTAATGCCTCCTCGAATATAGGCGTAGAACAGGGAGCCCGTGAGTGGCAGGTTCACAATGTATAACACGAATCGCGTAAGCAAATCGGTTGCGGTGGCGATTGCAGGCGGCACACCCAGTGCAACGTATGAAGCTATCACGACTGCGTCCAATACTCCCAGCATACCGGGTATGCCGATAGGTGTTGTAGAAACTATTTCCGCAATCATCATGACTATCATGATGGCCCAGATCGATACGCCGTGAAAGTTGATGGAGTACATTACCAACAGTGCCACCACCGAAACGAGAACCCATCTTGCGGCGATGAGTGTGTATGAAGTGAGCAAGCGCAGGGGTGAATGAACGATTTTGCTCATAGCCCCAACAAAAGTGTCGAAGGTGGAATCCACCGCGGCGGGATCAAAATCCTCTTTGGTAATGGACAGCCTTTTGAGAAAAGGCGTAATTTTTGCGCCTATCCATTTAACCCCGCTTCTCAATCCATTGGCCTTGGCAGCCAAGATGAGCACAACCACTATGAGCACGCCCGCAGTGACGATCGCGGTTACAGCAGTCTTTATTATGGGTGAGCTGGACAGCGCACCGTAAACCAAGAACGTGGCGAACCCCGCCACAGAGATAAAGCCCAGACCGTAGAGCACTCTGTGTACCAACACCGAAGCAGTGGGTCCACCGAAATCTCCAGAAGCGTGCTTCCTAACCATGGCTATCCGCGCTGCTTCAGCTGCTACTCCGCTGGGAGTGGTGTATATCAAAAACAGGCTACCCATAGTTATCAGATAAGCCTGTTTCAAGGTTGTGTTGACTCCACTGGGCTTAAGGATGACGAACCAAGCCAACGAGTACAGGAACCCTCCCAACACCTCTGTAAGAGCTGCGGCCACTAGGTATAGCGGATTCAAAGTGGCCACATAAGCCAATACTTTGGTGGGGTCGGTGAGTGAGACAACCAACACAAGCGTGACTATTCCTATCACCGGAGCCGCGAGTTTCCTGAAGGGGGCCATTTTGTCCGATTAACTTATTACTGGTCGAAGATAACCTTTGAGTATGGTGCGGATCGAACGGGTTGACGGAGGATACATGGTGTTCGATGAGGGGGATGCGAACACGCTTTACTGGGGGAGATATTTTGGCCGACCCGTCAACACGTCAAAACCAAGACAAGGCGACAAGTTGGCCCCACTGCGACTCTCAAGATACGAGGCGCTTTACCTGTTAGAAAAGAACGAAATTGAAGTCTACAGGGGGCTCAAAAAAACCAAGCCTACACCGTTTCGTGGACGTTCTGCCACCACTTATCTTGTTTACAAAGACCTCAGAGAGAGGGGTTTGATAGTACGCTCGGGGCTAAAATTCGGGGCCACTTTTGCTGTGTACCTCAAGGGTCCGGGCATAGACCACGCGCCTTTTTTGGTGCAGGTAGTCGCCGACGACTACAAGCTGACGGGCGTCGAGGTAATACGCGCCGGCAGACTTTCACATGGAATAAAGAAAAACTTCGTTTTCGCTTCGGTTGACAAACAGGGCAGACCAGCATATGCGACTCTGAGCTGGGTAAAGTCGTAAAGGCGTGGTGGATGACGAGGCTCGAAAGAACTGATAAATGAAGACCCCACGCAGAGCCGACACCACGTCAACACCCTGAACACAAAGTCGAACACAGCGAAACTCGGCCCATCCGTCCAGATTATGCGTGTCCCGCAACCAAACTATTACAGTTCAAGGTTGCAGAAACACCTGTGACGAGTATCCTTCTCCGAAACCCCGTGAGCCAAACGTTGTGTGAAGAGCGAAAAACTTTAAGAGACCCAGCGACAAAAAAATTAAAGCCTCGGTAGCTCAGCCTGGTAGAGCAACAGACGGCGTTGAGCCGGTTGAACCTTGTAAGCTGTGGGCCGCGGGTTCAAATCCCGCCCGAGGCTTTAAACCTTTAGGGTTAGAATCCCACTCATCATCCGACCTCTATAATCTCTTCGACAACCCGCTTCTCTCCAAGGCGTACACCTCGTACCTTCCCTCGGTTTTCACCGAATTGTTGCGCCCGTATACATGGCTCTTTACGATGAAGCTCAAAACGCCATACTTGGGGGGCGACGGCCTTTATGGACACGCCAAGCACGTAGCTCTGCACTATGGTTTGGGTCCAGCGGCTGTCGCATTCCTGTTACAAGCACCGTGCTCGTTCTGTGGCTAGTCATCAGGCGGGCAACCAAGCGTATGTCCATCCCTAGGGATATTACGGCCTCCACTTCTCGAAAGCGGAGTTTTTGGAATTCTTTAAGTGCTGGATATCCATTTAGGTGGGTCGATAAATGAGTTCGAGACCCTCGGAGACGGCGTCGCTTAAGCGGCAAACTGGGGAAGTACACCTACCAGAGAGCCAAGACTCCCGGCGTGTGGGAGGGCAAACGAGATTACCTTTGTTTTCTCTGTGGCGATTGCCATCGTAATCCACCTCGAATACAGGGAAGGAGCTACGCTGGGATCTATCGTTTTCGCCTCAGATCCAGAAGTGCTCGGCTTCGTTACCGTCTGGTACAACCTAACCGTCCGCCCCGACCCCAAAGCCACGGGCATGAAATTTCAGTACCACTCAAACTGCCTTGGCAGATTCCATTACAGGAGGCGTGCAGCGGTTTGAAAGAAATACGTAACGGAACTAAAGCAGGGAAGTTACAGCTACGCGGCAAACTTCAAATTCAATCTTGTTGTCAGTGTGGCAAATGGGGCTTCGGCGAAATAGTCGTCTCTAGTGCATCAATTGAGGCGTATATCTGATTGTCGAAACGCTTACGCCAAAATATATCAGATTCAAACCCCGTGTATTATATAAAGAAACACGTGGCAAAGGGGCAAACCCCTACCTATAACCCTTAAACCTCGAAGACGGTTGACGTAATGGTCGAGTGGTGCACCACTAAGAGGAGTTAGGCGGAAGTCACTGTGAGGAAGTAACAGGACAGCGCTGAGCAGAGGAACATGACCACACCTAGGCCGCTCACGGAGCAGGACCGCCTAAACATCTCCGCATTAAGGGGTGACTCCCGCAGGACCCACCCGAATCGCGCATTTTGCGCGACGCATGCTCGGGTGAAACACTCACTCACTCACTCACTCACTCAGGTACGCGAAGGTTTCTCAGTTGGGACCCTAGATCACTTCGCGCAGGTCATGACACGCGTAACACATCACAAGGAAATGGATTTCATACTCAGCTACACATAGCAGAAGCTTGCTGACTAAGTGCTGCAGAAAGTTGAGTGAGCCGCGGTGCGGTCCCATTGCAGGTCGGACAGAGGAGTGAGAAACTCACTTTATTCAGACATGAGTGGTTCACAGAAATAAAGCAGGAAGCTCCGATGCTTTGGCAAGGAGCGGCCACGATTTGCGAAGGGGGTCACAGGAAAAATTATGTGCGAGAACGCCAACACGCCCAAGATGATAACACTCGAAGATGTAGGGGAAACCCGCTTGGTGCAGTGGTTACTCGAAAAGTTTCCTTGCGTAACCAACGAAGTGGTGGTGTGCAACGGCCACGACGCGGCGGTTTTAAAACTGAGCGGAAAACACACCTTCAAGTCGGATACACTCGTTGTAAGGCAGTCATTGCCGGGTGTTGGTTACTATGACATCGGTTGGAAGGCGGCTATGGCTTGTGCGAGTGACTTGGCGGCCGTCGGCTCCTATCCCATCTATGCCACTGTTTCCTTCAGCGGACCAAGAACCATGCTCTTCGAAGAGTTCAAGGAACTGTTTACAGGGCTGGGTGACGCTTTCGGGCGACTCAGCACACAGTTGGTGGGCGGCGACCTCAGCGAATCCGCTAATACAAGTGTCTCAGTGAGTCTTCTGGGTGGACTCGAGGGTGAAGCCATGCTAAGAGGGGGAAGCAGAGCCGGCGACGTAGTGGCCGTTTCAAAACCCTTCGGCTTGGAGCCGCTGGGACTCAAACTGCTCACAAACCGTTTAAGTGTGAATGAAAGATTGGCCGAAAAAGCCGTCGCAAAATTCCGTCGACCCGTAGCCGAGGTTGAACTGGGTTGCGCGCTGGGCGCCCTAGGCTATATTCATTCATGCACAGACTCCAGCGACGGCCTCTTAATATCTCTGAACCAACTTTTGAGCCCAGAGCTAGACATAACCATAAACAGGCTACCCGTACACCCAGACTTGAAGGGTCTGTCCGAAAAAGATGTGTTGGAACTGGTTCTCAGCGGAGGCGAGGAGTACGCATTGGTGTTCTCCTACGACCCAGCCAGAGATAAAGAACTAGTAAAGAGTCTGCGGGTCATCAACAGGCGCAGAATCGTTATCGGAGAAGTGAGCAAGGGGCATGGAAGAATCTTTTTGGTTCAGAAGGAAAAGAAGAGCGAGTTAGAGGTGCAGGGTTGGAGACAGTTTCAAAGCCCTTGATAAGTAAAGGGGACGCCCTTCTTGTGTCATGCGTCAGCGCGAACGATTGAGATAAGTAGATGGGAGGGGGTATACTGAATGAAAAGGAGTATAAGATCGCCTGATGCGAGACTTGGGAAAAGGTCGAAGTAAGACGGAGGATACAAGGAAGACCTCCCCGAATTTCATAATAAACGATTTCAGGTTATTCGTTCAGGCCGCGCTGGATTCGATATCAGGATACGCCCAGCTCGACACTGGAGCCGTATCAACAATGGTGGCATCTTCTGTCTCAGATTCATTCAAAAAGATTGGGGTTTCAACGTTGAGGGGAGCTTTTGGGGAGCTACGGACCGAAGTGGTTGTCGTCGGACATGTGAAACTTCTTGGCGCAACGTTCCAAAACGTCAGAGCACGGGTCCAGCCTGAAGAACATGCAGGGTTCACGGAGTTACCATTCAGACCCATAATGACGGCTGGTGTCGACCTGCTTTTTGAAACCGACACTGCCCTCCGGCTGGATTTCAGGCAAGGCTCGGCGTCCTATGTGTCTGACTCCGCGGAGGTATCTTCTGTACATCAAGAAAACTCTATCCCCTTCCATTTTATGACCCCCTATCGGCTTGTTGTCTTCCGGTCGGAGATGGGAAACATTAAACTAGGAAGTACTCTCTTCGATACCGGTGCAGGATTTTCTGTTCTGAATTCGGAAAGATTCGATGAACTCGGCCCCCACCTCAAAAGGGAAGAACCCGTCGAAACCACTGACCCGACAGGAGGGAAGACAAAGATCCCGGTATTCAGACACGACAACTTTCATATCGGTGGCGTCGCCTTTGGCAGCGTTCGGTTTTTGGTGATTGACCTTGCATCAATCGAAAAGGGGCTCCACGGAAAGGTAGACTTTATACTTGGCCTTGACACAATGCTTGGTCATACTTGGACGATACACCTTTCTACGCAGAAGCTCGGGTGGTGGTAACAATCTTGTCGAAAATCTCAAATCTGAATGATGTTCATGACGTCGTCTGTAGTGGACATGCAACCTATGTTGATAAAGTGGGCTCGCCCGGATTCGAACCGGGGACCTCCACCGTGTGAGGGTGGCGTCCTAACCAGACTAGACGACGAGCCCATCCATATTCAAACCGAGCCGAGGTATATATCGTTTTGCAGGGCGGCGCCGAGAACTAGAGAATCCGCAAAGACGGGCGTCCGACTATCCGTATCGCCTTCTCTTCAAGATAAGGAACGCGACGACTAGTACCAAAAGAATGGCCACGGCTACACCCGCTGCTTGAGCAGCGGAGGGGCCACTTTGCTTCACGCTAGAAGTCGTGACAACAGAAGACTGTGTGGAATTGGTTGAACTCTGGGGGGTGACTGTGGTAGCCGAAGCCGCATTGGCCACATAGTATGTATTGGCGGGGTCGTCGAACACGTAGACTCTTCCGTTGGACACCCAATAGTTGGAAGAGTTGAGCTTAACCACACCTGAGGACGTAGATTTAAAGACCAAGACGGAGGAATAGCTCATGCTAACGTTGAAAATCGTATAGCCAGATACGTTCACCTGTACTTGAGTAGCGTTATATGTAACGTTTTCAACCATCAACTTCGTAAAGCTCACCGAGCTCACAGCAGATTCTTTGACTATGGACACACTGTTCGCGGATGGGTTCACTACGATATAAGCCTGCGATCTGCTCGTGTTCAACAAGAGTAGTAGGGAGGACCCGTTTGCATTCACAATGTGAGACAGCTCAACTCTTGCTGTGGACTCGGCGCCGGCCGACAGTTGGTAGCCCAGCTGAACCACCACCGTTTCGCCGCCAACCTTCACATCATACGTCTTGGTCGAGCCAGTTAGTGTTAACGAAGAAGGTTGGTCAAACGTTGAAATTGTGGTCGCAGAGCCGAATATCTGTATGTTGAAGGAAACGTTGCCAGCACCTGTTGAATGTTGGAACGCTAAATTCGAAACCGTTACGTATCCCACCGGTGTGCCGTTGACTCCGAAGAACTCGGCGGCCCAAGTGCTCACGTTTGCAGGAAACATTCCTGAGGAACCCACGGCTACATAAGCGGTCGCACCACCACTCCAAGTGGCCACGGGGTAATCGGCTCCCCTATACGCTGACACGGAGACACCTGTAACTGGCATATCCACAGTTGCCGAAGTGTTCTGCCAAGAAGTGGATAATGGGAGCTGAGCGTATGGCTGAGGCACAGCGGTGCTCACAGCTATATTGGTCGCAGAAGACGATGACACAGTGAACGAAACCCTAGGTAGACTCACAGATACCTCTGTGACCGCACCCAAATCTTCTGTGATAAAATAGGTCCCTGTGGCGGAGGCGAACCCTAACCTGACCGAAGCGGGCTCCGATTCGTTGACGTAGGCCATTCCCGCAAACGTTAGAGTCCCGTTGAGATCCTTCACACCCGCCCAGATAAATTGAGCGCTGTTTTCCTGTTGAACCGAGACGCTCAAAAGAGTGCCAACTTCACCCGAAACGTTGACCGAAACGCTTTGAGCATCCGCGTTATAACCAGAAGAAACCCGGATGGTTCCACTCAATTCGTTGCCGATCGAAACCGAAGTATAGCTCGTGGTATTCAACTTGGTCGTGAAATTGGGGGACGAACCCGAATAAGACGCCTCTGCCACTTCGTAGACCAATTGCGTCCCAAGAGGCGTCGACGTGGACACATACCTAGTCTCGAACCTGCTGTAGCTGACACCGTACAAGCTGTTCGCACCGCTTGCTGAAGCTGCGCCAACAGCAGCCGCAACCAAAAGTGTAACCAACAAACCAACACTCAGAACACGTCGGAACCAACCGATTTCCATGATTATACTCACTAACACCAGCAAAACGCATACTTTAACTTTATCCAAGGGTCACTGCGTGAACCTATAAACCATCCAAAAACCTTTTTTGACGCCCACAAAGATGATGATACGTCGGACAACGCATCCACCGACTGTTAACGAGGGATCACAAACAACGACTTCGAAGCCCCTGTAGCTCAGTGGGAGAGCACCCGGCTGAAGACCGGGTTGTCGTGGGTTCGATCCCCACCGGGGGCACTATCCAATTAATGCCATTCAATTAATTTTGTAATCGCAAATACGCGAGGTCTTTGTGCAACTAATAAACCAGATTCTGACGAAAAGTGTGTTTTGATATAAGGTGCTCAAAAGTGACTCGCTGCGAAGTGATACCACAACGCCGTTCACAGACTGGTTTTGAGGGCTATTCGTGGTTTTGGCAGCGGAGTTAGGGACCACAGGGAAAATTCGGAAGGTTACGAGCCCATCATCAAAATTTTTATAAAGTCAAATCGGAGGTCGTGCTGTGGTTGATTCTCTTCTTTGTGAAAACGACTCGGGTGTGATCACGCTGACACTTAACAGACCAGAAAAACTCAACGCAATCAATGGTGAACTTGAGTCTCAGTTGGCTAGAAAACTTTCCGAAATAGAAGAAGATGTGAGCGCAAAGGTAGTGGTGATAAGGGGAGCGGGTAGAGCCTTTTGTGCTGGAGCGGATCTGAGCGGTGATGCAGAACTAGGAGTGAACCGCGTCCAACGTTGGAGGGAAGCTTTCTTGAGGTCTCACAGGATGCTGACACGTATGCTGGGGTTCTCTAAGCCGATAATAGCGGCTACTCACGGCTATGTTCTTGGGATGGGTTTCTATTTGGCTACAGCTTGTGACATGATAATCAGCACGGATGAGTGTAAGTTTGGCGTGCCAGAGATAAGACACGCGCAGTCATCCACGGGATGGGTGCCTGTGTGGAACGTAAGAAGGAACCATCTTATGGAACTCCTCTTAACGGGTGACCTGATAGACGGGAAGAAGGCGGAGGCGATAGGCCTAGTCAACAGGTCAGTGCCCTCCGACCGACTGGAAAAGGAAATTCGGAAGCTGGCTGGCAAACTCGCTCTGATTGACCCGCTGGTTCTGAGTATGAATAAGGCGGTGATAAACACGTGGTACAACGTGTCCCAGTATTTTGAGGCGAGTCTGTTTTCGGTTGAGTCCAACGCGGTAATCAACGTGTCGGAGCCGCGCAAGAAGTGGGATGAGGTCTTTAGAACCGAAGGTATGAAGGGCTTCATTAAGAGAAGGGACGAACCCTTCAAGAAACTCGACGAAGAGTAGGCTGGACCCAGAACGCGCTTTACTCCCGACGCGACGGTTAAATGCGTCGTTCATAAGAGAAAACGCCAAAAGTCGCACGCTCGTGAACCGCCGTGTTTTCTATCACAAACTAAATATAGCTTTGGACGGGTGAACTGGACGGCGGAAATTTATGAACTGAGCCCATGACTTCGAATTTTATTGGGCTAGCGCCGATAAGTCGAGTGCCCACTCGACAGAATGGCTGAGCCGTCTTCTCAAAGTGGTTCTAAGGTGTGGGCAAGGGCTGAGACTCTCCCGACGCCACGCTCACACTGGTGTACTTTCCGGTTTCCACGCCTTTGAGCAGCCAGATCAGCGCACCCACAACGCCTATTGTCCAGAGTACAACGTTCAGAATGGCGAAGCCGCTCAGCGAGAGGTAATAGAGGTAGAGAGTTGCGGGCACGTTGAGCAGGTAAGCGATGGTTCGCGCAACACCCGTATAGGTGGACCTTCTACCCGTGGGCCACACTTCCCCTTTAAGGGTGTTTTCGGCTACGTATCCGAGTGCCAAGAATACGTTCATAACACCGAGGATCACCCAAAACACGTCCACGGAGGTGGACCAGATGCTCACTGTGAGTGCGATGACCACGGCCATCACGAGTGTGCCGAGGTAGAAGGAGAAGACGTTCCACTTTCTGCTGATTCTGTCGGCCACAAACGCGAAACCGATTGTGACCACAGCCTCTATGAGATCCGATACAAATATGATGAGAGAAGTGAGCGAGGGGAAGTACACAGGGCCAAGGTCGAACACAAATATTCCGAACCCGATCACGTTGGCTATGCTAAGCAGGGAGACCACTAGAAGCTTGAGACCGATCGACTTTCCCTTTTGAGGCATGGGAGACTGAGCGTTTTGGGCTTCCGCTATGATTTGTGCGTTATAATACTTCTTTGCCACGCTCTCCGCATCGCTTTTCTTCCCCTTTGCCTCGAGCCAGCGTATCGATTCTGGCATCTTATACCGACTCACGAGAAGTATGGCCAATAGGGGGATCGCGGATGCGGCTACAAGTTCTCTTTGGAACGTGACCTGTGAGGATATGCTCAGAAAGTCTATTCCTGCAAATATGGCGGGCCCTATGGACACGAAGGAGTAGACCAAGTAAAGCACTCTGGCTCTTACACGGGTTGGAAACATCTCGGGAATTGAGGCTATCGCTACGTTGGTCTCTCCTCCACCTGCCACCTGAGAAATCGCAAGGAACACCAACACCATGTAGTAGTTGAAACTCAGCAGAATACCCACAGCGGCCACGAAGTAAATGGCCATGGTGATGAAGAAGGCTCTCTTCCTACCTATTCTATCCGCGAGTATCCCCATGAAGACTATTCCAACTATGAACCAGACACCCGGCCAAATCAGGAGCAGGTACTTGAGAGCAGCGTTGGTTATGGGATACCAGCCAGTGGCCAGATAAGCCCAGCTGTAAAACGACGCCTGCATCATGACGCCAACAGCAAACGACACAAATGTCCAAGTGTTCGCGTTTGTCCATTTGGAATCCTCTATCACCTTCTTCGAAATTTCAAAAGGTTGTTGCGTTACCATCGGTCGAACACACTGTTTGTTTAACTTAAGCATTCTGTATAGTTCAGCAAAATGTTTACTATTTGCAAACAATTTGATTTACCAACCAAAAAGAGGAAACCAGATAAAACCGTCCGTTTGCGCTCAAACATTTTCCAATACGGGTTTGCGACACACGCCGGCGCTTGTAGAGGGTTGAGCCTTAGACCTTTGCCCAGAGCACACAGCGAGGACGTGTTTCGAGCCGTTGGGGAAATCCCTGACAACCGTGCGAGCACGCCGTCAAGAACATTTTTGTCGGGTCAAACAGTGCCAGTTGTCTCTCTTCGCCGTCAGCGACAGTTTCACGGCGAAAGGGATAAACGCGAATGCCGCATCACACGCTCGTGAGGTTTCGGATATACGCGATACCCTGCGCAGAAATCAGTGTGCGCATAGACTCCCTCCTGCGCTTTCCTCCGAAAGAAAACGAGAAGGAGTTCGCACGTCAAACATTCACAAAAGGCTTCAGGGAAGCCTTCCGGTGGTCCGACGGTAGCACCAGTTATGCCGTGTCGATTCCAGTTATAATGTGGTACGTCGAAGGCGACTCTGGCAAGTTTATTGTGGACACTTCGCTCAGAAAGCGGAAATACTCCGAAGGCGGGGAAGAGCCCCATGTAAAGCGTGAGCGGCTAATAGAAAACTCTTTGTCCAAGGTGGGCGTCCGCACCGAGGAGATAGACTACGTGATCAACACTCATCTACACACTGACCATGCCGGGAACAATCTTCTCTTTAAGAACGCTAATTTTGTGGTTCAGAAAAAGGAGATACCCTTCGCACTCACACCTTCTCCGTGGACACCTTACTACTCGGCCAAGCAGTCAGAGTGGCTCAACACCCACAGTAAGCGTCTCGTAATCGTCGACGGCGACGCCGTGTTGGCGGAAGGCGTAAGAGTTTACAGACTCGGCGGGCACACTCCGGGCAGTCAGGCCGTTATAATCGGAAACGGTGAATCGAAAGTGGGCATAGCGGGTGACGTGGTCCCGACCTTTTTTAACCTAGAAAACCGCTGGCCCACTGGAAGCTTCTGGTGTCTAGACGAGGTTCTCAGCGGAATGAACAGGCTACGCACTGAGTGTGCTACCGTTTTACCGAGTCATGACTGGGAGCTATGGGAGCGTTATCCCTCGGGCACAGTATCGTGTAGCTAGAAGTGAGCCTGAGCGCACAAAGCTCTATTTCTTTGTGTGAGTCCACCGTTAGGTAAGAAAGGCTTCTTAGTTCCATCTTTCTGCGTGAGTCAATCTAAAGCTTATATCGGCGCACCGATACCTGCGTAGACTTGGCCATGAACGCTGAACCCAAGGGACCCCTATCAGGCGTAAAAGTGGTGGATTTTACCATACAGCTGGCGGGACCACTCTCTACTATGATACTCGGCGAAATGGGTGCGGAGGTAATAAAGATTGAACAACCCGGCAAAGGCGCTCCTGAACGCGCGGGTTCCCCCACATATCACGGCTTGAGCGCATATTTTCTGGGCACCGGCTGGACCAAGAAGAGTGTCACCTTGAACCTGAAAACCGAAGAGGGGCTCGCTATAGTAAGGCAACTGGTCAAAAGCTGCGACGTGGTGGTTCAGAATTTCAGGCCGGGAGTCGCGGACAGGCTCGGCATTGGTTACGGAGACCTGCGAAAAATCAATGATAGACTGGTGTACTGCTCGATAGCCGGGTTCGACAAAGACCATCCGTTCGGAAGCAAACCTTCCTTTGACCTGATTGCTCAGGCGCTCACGGGTTTAGTGAGTCTCTACGCCGGTCGGCAAACCCGTCCCACAATACCGCTTTCTCTGGTGGACCTGACAACGGGCATCATGGCTTCCCACGCGATACTTGCTGCGTTGTACAACCGAGAGAAAAGCGGCAGAGGAGAACATGTGCAAGTTTCACTGTTTCGTTCCGCATTGTTTCTCCTGTCACCCAGTGTGCAGGGGTTGTTGCAGGGAATAGAAAGTGGGATAGACCCTTATACACGTGTGAAACACGTAGGTTTTCTAGGGGTTTTTACCGATGTCAACGGCGAATACTTTGTCGTGGAAGCCCCCGACGACAACTTCTTCCATCGGCTAGGTGTGATACCAGAATTGAGGAGTATAGTTGAGAAGGAAGCCTATCGTACCAAATCCGACCGCGCTAAAAACTGGGATAAACTCGACAGCGAAATGCAGAACGCCTTCTCGAAAAGAGATCGTGAGTACTGGCTGAGACTCATAGACGGGGCTGGCATACCCTGTGCGCCGGTACTTTCCGTGGACGAAGTGTTCGCTGATAGCTTCAACTCGAGGTATCTGCGAAGTGTGGTGGACGGTGAATGGGGAACAATGAAAACAGTGGGCTACCCCGCGGATTTCGAGTCCGCTGGAAACGCTGACTACAGGAGACCACCCAGCCTAGGCGAAAACACCGAAGAAGTTTTGGAAAGCCTTGGCCACACGAAGGCTAAGATAGAGGAACTGAAAAAGAAAGGGGTAATATGATTACGCGTCCCTGAAAAGCGTTTCAACACGGCAAAAATCCGCTGGACTCCGACACGCCGTGAAATCCTTACCGCCCTCGATGCCTATCTTTGGACCAAACAATGTTCGCAACAGTGCCAACCGCATAAAACTCTTGGCGTATCCATAACCCTTTGCAATATTCGGTCTATGAATTACATACAGTGAACAAAGGTTTTGAAGAACAGTGGCAACAAGTGCGTGTTAGACTCAGAGTTTACCACAAATCATCATCCATTAACTGGGTCTCCAAGAACTAACGAAGCTCATATCTGTATTAACATTTTGCCGCGTGCATCTAGTATACATGATGTTCATCTCTTGTAGTAACAAGCGTCATCCGCGCAAGTGAGATTGAAATTCGAATCGGTGAATTCAAGACAAATAGACCCGACAGCGCAGGCACTCGCACTGTTGTCTACATCAACAAAGTTGATTGAAGAACGTCGAGTGAGACAACAACGGACTTTAGTGGACACGGATGCCATCAGGCATAAATTGGTGATGCAGAGGTGTGTGTTCAAACGAGTGCCTATGAAGACCCAGCGATTCGCGCCTGCTATGATACCCCTATACTCCTAAAGATGTGAGCTTCGACGATAGAACAAGTCATTCGTCCCAGTAAACAAAAGGTATCATACAGACCTGATTTTATTACTTTAAACAGTGGAGAGTCTATAGTTTTTCATATCGACTCACCAGTGTTTGTAAAGGAAGCCCTATTTATTACGGGTGAAACCCGCCAGAACGAAACACTTTTCGGATATACCCTTCGCGGATACCCTATTCGATTGAGGGCCGCAAGTCTGACCAGTGCTGCAAGCGGACACAATCATTGCAGGGCTAAATGGGGAAGATTTAACAGCGTGTTGCGCAGACCGTCTGACACTTTGTATAGATTTTACGTTGCAACTCAGTGTTCAAGTGCGCCTGAAGCTGAACCACTGAGCGGAAATGCATTCCCGTTTCCACAAATTGCTTTGTAATACACTCTTTACTTTTTCTGATAAGACTACAACAAATATCATGAATTCGGAAAAAACTTTGCTCAACACCAGCAATAGTTGGTTGTCTTATGGTCCGCAAATGGCTGTCCTTGCCTGAATGCTTGGTCTTAACAAAGACCATAAAGAACCTCAATATTTGTGTGCAACAACCATATACCTTTGCTTCTTATCCTCTTCAAATGGCTCACCTTATTCTTCAATAAAGATTTACAAACGATTTCACAACTATGAATAAGCGGGCCACCCTAGTTTTATGGATGTGTCAGAATCCCTGCCTTTATCCGAGAACCAAATAGTAACGTAAAGGTCGCTCGGATTTACCCCGAAACATATGCGTTGAGGTGTTCGAATAGCGTTCGCTGGGCGGTCACGACATTGGCTCACTTGAAAAAATTTATTTGAGTGACCCACGAAAATTTGAGGCGGCGAGCAAGTTGGAGGAAGCATCTCGAATTATGTTTATGAGCGAGCGGGAACGCTCCGATCTTTTGGTTGGCAGGTCGGGTTTGCCAGCGCGGTTTTACCACGACGCTGAGTTCTTTGAGGCGGAGGTTGACAAATTCTTTTCGAAAATGTGGTTCTACGTGGGAAGAGAAGAGGATTTGCCTCAGACTGGTGACTACCTTGTGCGGGAGGTTGGGGGCTCATCTTTCTTTGTTATAAGAACCGAGGTCGGTGAAGTAAAAGGGTTCCACAATTTTTGCCGACACAGATGCGCCAAATTGTTGGCTGACACGGGAAGCGCCAAACGGATTATTCAGTGCCCATATCACGCATGGAGCTACTCATTGGAGGGCAAACTCGTGGGTGCTCCGAACATGGATTCTTTGGAAGGCTTCGATTCGGCTGAATACGGTCTTGTGCCTCTTAGAGTCGCGGCCTGGAAGGGCTTTCTGTTTGCTAGCCTAGGTGAGCCCTCGACCCCTCTTTCGGAGGCGCACAAAGAATTCTTTGAGCTGTGCGAGCACCTTGCCTTAGAAGAGCTCAGACGCGGGGGCAGATTGGAGTATAATGTAGAGGCGAACTGGAAGATAATCGCCGAAAACTACTCTGAGTGCTATCATTGTCCACCGGTTCATCCTTCTCTTAACAGAATCACGCCTTACTACACTGCGTCGGGCTCTATTACGCGCCTGGATTGGGAGAAGGGGTGTGCAAACGCGTGCGGATACATGAGCTTCGCGGGCGACTACAACTCGATGACTGTTACTGGCTACACAAACAGACCTCCTCTTCGCGGTACAAGAGACGAGGACACACGCAGAATCTATTATACGCTATTGTTTCCAAACATGTTTTTCAGCCTGCACCCCGACTATCTCATGGTTCACGCTCTTTGGCCGGTGAACCAGAACACGACACGGATTCTTTGTGACTTCTATTTTGAACCATCGGTTGTGTCGAACGCCGCTTTTGATCCCAGAGACGCTGTGGGCATCTGGGACGAGATCAACAAACAGGACTGGTCAGTGTGCGAATTGACACACCAAGGAACTTCTTCAAAGTTTGCGGTGCAGGGACCCTATGCCAAAAACGAGCGAAGGGTCCATGATTTCGACGTGTTCGTAGTCAAAGGTTTGGGGCTTCTCTAAAGGCTTATGGGGTTTGACTGTTCACTGGTCGCCACACTTGTATCGATCACACGTGGTCTTCGGCGGTGTCCCCTTTTGGAGCGTTTAAGTAGTGGTTGACGGGTTGTGGGCTGGGAAAAAGTGGCAGTGGTCAGGGAACAACCGAGGTGCGTGGTCCAGTTGGTTTGTCCAAGACCACGTCGACCACGGCGGGTTTGCCTTGGACAACAGTGGCCATTGCCATCTGCAAAGCATTCTTGAACTCTGACGGTGTATGCGCCGAGCTCGAGTGAACACCGAAGGCCGAGGCCATCTTCGTGAAATTGGTTCTGGGATTGTCCAAATCCAAGAATTCGTAGTCTCCAGCACTGCTCGCCCAATGCTTGAAGCTGTGCTCTATGGGCGGCCACTCTATGCCCCAGCAGGAGTTGTTCAGAATTACATAGAGCACACCCAGTCCGTAGTGGCTCGCGGTCCAAAGTGCTGCTCCCAAATTGCCGAAGATCGCGTCGCCGTCGCCGGTTGTGCACACTACAACTTTGTCTGTGGTCGACAGTTCTCCCACTGCGTATTTACCGGTTTTCCTGACGTTTTGATAGTGACGGCCGGCCAATGCGACGCCGTAGGCCATTCCTATGTCCACGCCCAGATGTTCGCTGGGGTTACCAAAGTAGGATGCGGGCTGCTCCAACACTATGCTTCGCACGAGTTGAAGCCAGTAGGTCATCGTTCCATTCACCCAGACATAGTTGGGTTTCCAAACGGTGTTCAACACGTAGCCCACGGAGTAACCGTCTAGTTTCCCTTTTCGGTAGCCAGACTCGCCCAGTTTTGACCACTCACCGTAGAGTAGCCCGTGTTTACGCTTTATTTTCGAAGTTCTTTCGGCTATTTTGGATTCGTCGGACGATGCGAACCCGCGTTGCGATAGTTTCAGCATGCGTGACACAGTTGCCGCTGTGTCACAGACGGCTCTTACGGCGGCGGGATAAAGCGAGGAACCGTAGTCGCCGCCGCTGTCAACGTCTTGTCTACCCAAGGGGTCGCTTCTGAATTCGACGACTTCAACGCCTTTTCTGAACCAATGATGGGGGAGCAGGCCCACTTCTATTGCCAAAACAAGGTCCGTGTGACGTGGTAGATTGGGGTCACCGTAGGAGGTGTCGAAGCCCAAGTGCAGGTCGTCGGTCATCGGGTAATTCATGAACACTCTTCTTTCCATCACTCCTAGGCCCAACCGGTGAGCGAGCTGTACCAAGAGGTGTGGGACTTCTGGGTGGCGACCCGCTTGGGAGACAAGCATCACGGGGTTGTTGGCTTCGACCACCATATTCAACGCTTTTTCCAGTGAAGAGTCGTCGGGTACTCTTGGAGCGGGAGGGTATACATTGGGCAACATTCTACCCTTGGAGACTTTGCTGGCCATAAGGTCCTGTCTCAGTGTTACAAATGTGGGTCCTTGGTGCTCTGAGGTGGCCATGTAAAACGCTTTTTCAACGTCTTCAGGCAGAGTGTCGAGTGACTCAAGATGCGTGGACCACTTGACCCATGGATAAACCATCTGCGTTAAGTTCGCCGCATAATGGTACTCGATTTCACCCGTAGGAATAGGCACGCCAGGCACATTGGCCGATGCGAACACTACGATGGGTGCCGAATTCATGAATGCCCCATAGAAGGCGCCCACACAGTTCTGGGTTCCTACCGACCTGTCAATAAGGGCGACACCTGGCTTGCCGGAGGCCAGCGCATAGCCCGCGGCTGCGCTTACAGTGACGAACTCGTGAAGCCCCTGAATCCACTTGGGTGGTTTAACGACTACCATTGCGTCCTGTATGTCGGGCATACCAGCGCCAGTGGTTCCGAACACGAACTCTACTTCTTTCGCGTTCAGTAGGGCGACAAACCAGTGTCCCCCAGTCTCTGCACGTAGCGGACTCCCACCTCTTTGAAGGGTAGCAGCATCACTCTTATCTCTTTTCTTTTTGTGAGATGAAGAAGTGGTCATACTGGATTCAATGTCTGCGTCGTTTAATAAGTGTTGACTTCTTTGGTCGCAACCCGCAAAACCGAACCAAACGAGGCGAGCCAGCCTTGTTCTATGCTCCTGTTGGTGTCTCGGCTCTAAGCTGTGGGCGGACTAACCTTGGCTCAGCAGAGCGTTTCTAACGTTTTTAAGAACAGTAAGCGAGTAGCGTCTGTTCGACTCGGAAGTGGTTCCCGCTATGTGTGACGTTATGTAAAGATTGGCCACATTACCCTGCCTGTAAGCTTTTAAGAGCACCGAAGAATCTTCGGTGGGAGGCTCGCCTTTCAGTGTGTCCGCGGCGTATCCAAGAAGCTTGCCGGTTTTCAGGGCATTCAGAATCGCTTCCTCGTCCACTATGTCTCCTCGGGCTGTGTTGACCAAGTAGGTGCCGTTCTTGATTTTCCGGATTTCCTCTTTGCCGATCATTTCGCGTGTCTGCTGGTTCAGAGGGGCGTGAAGAGTTATGAAGTCGCAAGAGGAGAGGAGCTGGTCCAGCGTGGATGCACGGGCAACTCCATGCTCGGCGAATCGCCCTTCGTCTATAAGGGGGTCGTAAGCCGTGACATCCATTCCGAAACATCTTGCCACCTCTGCCACATAGGAGCCTATTCTTCCGAATCCCACTATGCCGAGTTTTTTTCCGAACAATTCGGCTCCAACCGTCAGCAGAGGGTCCCACTTCCCTTTTCTTACGGCCTCCATGTTGCTGGGTATCTGACGAACCATCATAAGAAGAAGCGCGAACGTGAACTCCGCCACAGAGTATGTTCCCGCGCCAGCCGCGTTGACCACGCGTATTCCTTTTGACTCCGCGTATTCGACGTCTATGTGATCGGTTCCCACGCTTTCCGTGCCAATCACTTTGAGCTTGGGTGACGCGTCGATGACATCGGCGGTAACCCTCTGCGAAATCGTGACTATGACTGCGTCGTAGTCCGCAAGAATAGTTTTTAGGAGATGCGTATCCACCGGATTCAGGTCGACTTGGAACCCCTCACCCAAAAACTCTTTTGCGCGCGCGGATACCTCTTTGTCTGCGAGAGCCGTGGCTATAAGAACTTTGAACATAGAGTGAACCCTGAACATAAATATTTATTCTTTTGAGTTCACTTTGCTTTGGAGTGTGCAAGGCTAGAAGTGCCATTTTCAACTACTGGAGCGACAACGCGGCGGTTGACTTCAGAAGAGAGCAGTGTTATTGTCGCCGCTGGCTCATTCTGGTGGAATCTCGCTGAAAGCCAAGGAAATGTCTTTTCCACGTTTGACTCTTGCCGCCACGAATATTATCGTCAACAGGATAACGGATCCGGCGACCATGGCTATGGCTGTGGGTGAGTTGGCGCCGTAAATCGGATTCGTTAGTTGTAAGTAGACTATTAGTGCGCTTATGACCATTACCACCAGACCTATGACTTGGATTCCGAAACCTTTGATGGGTAGCAGACTATGGATATTGGGTCTTGTCTTTTTGATCACGACCGCTGAGAGTGCAAGTAGAAACACTGGGAAAATGGCCGACCCCCAAGTATAGACCGAGCTCAAAAGGAGGGCGAATGGGGCCGTGGCGGGCAGAACCACGAACACAAAGATGATTAGACTCACCACGGTGGCCGTTATCATTGCGTTGGTGGGTGTGTGGGTTCTGTCGGATACACGAGCGAACCATTCTGGTAGAAGCCTGTCCATCGAGTAAGCCAAGAGACCACGCGACATGTAGTAGTAGATTGCGAGAGGATACAGGAAGAACTCTATCATTATGGGAATCAGAATGATAGCGGCGACCGCTGGGTTAGTCGCAATGGCAATTAGAAACGTGGCGTATGGATAGGCGGGGAGCGGAATTTTACTGGGTGCGTTGTAAAACAGGTAGTCTATCGCGGACATAAAGCGGAACCCTATGGTGTGATAGAGGACTGCTAGGAAAACGGCTAAGAATCCCAGCCAAATCAGTATGCCGCCGAATTGGGCCACTATTATGGATTTCTTTATGTTGCGCACCTCGCCAGCTATTTGTGCGGTCCAGTTCATATAGCCACTAAGGGCGAAGGCGGGTAGCAGCAGGACGCTTGCGGCCAGAGATGCCGGCGGTATGGTCCAACCTGCAGCCGTGGCGCTTGCAACCACGCCGTCAAAGTAATCGTTTGGTTGACCCATATAATCCGATGCGAATCTGTTGAAAGCCGAGACATAGGCTGCGTGTGAGTGGGCTAGCAACGCAGCGATCATTGCAACCGACGCTGCCAAAACGGTTACCCAGCCCACTTTCTGGATTCCGAATATATAGCGAGGGGGCACAAGTATGGCTAAGGCGAGAACCGCAAGGAGATAGACGAAACCTATGACAAAGGCGTTTGTCGGCTGGCCCATCACGCTGATGTAGCCCAACAAAACATGGTTGTTGAGTGTGACCCCCAAGTAGCCGAACAGGGCGTCGAGCCCGATTGTTACAAAGATTGTGCCGTTCACTCCCACAAATATGAGAAGCAGTATTCCCTGAACAAAGTTGCTCACGAATCCAACAGAGGGATGAAGCGCCCTGCTGACGAACACGTAGTCTCCGCCGCTTCTGGGGATGGCCACTGTGAAAGTGTAGTAAAGCACTGACAAGAGGAGCAGGAGCAAAGCATACAGGGAAAACCCAACTATCAGGTTTCCGCCGATAAGCGGCACCAAGCTCGCCACGTAATACATAAGAAACTGAATGCTAAGAATGTTCATGCTATAGGTGAAGAAACCAAACAGTGAGACTTCTCTAACCAGCCCAGTGGCCTGTCTGAGGAAGGGGCTAGGACCGCTTTTAGAGGCTTCTCCCACCTATGCACGTCTTTATTTTGGAATATAAAGTTTTTGCAACAAAATGAATGTCGTTCAGCCACTCATCGGGATTCAAACATGGTGTGCACCATCACGTCAGAATTTGGAAATCCTTTATTAGTTAATCACGATCACTCAAAGCGCAGATTTGTTGAAGACTTAGGGCTTACGTCCCACAATCAGCCTTCAAGGTCCCCATTCGGTTGACACATATTTGGGCTTATTTTGTGGGAAAATCGCAGCTTCTAATCTTGACTGGTGTTATCGACGCCCACAATGACGCGGTCCAACCACGCGGCTAATAAAAGTCATGATTCAAACCTATTGTTACACCCCGCATTAAAAAACGCTGTCGAATAAGACTCGGTGCGTATCCCTAGGTTTCCGAGCCAAGTTGCCAAATTGCGGCCGACGACTCGAAAGTGGCCGCTCAACCCGCTTCGGATACACAACTGGGTTGCCAGAGCGCTGGCCGTTCTCAGTCAATTCTGGGACTCGTGTAGACGGGCTTAGAAAGACTTTTTAGTGTTGGAGAAAAGATTAGTTGTGGGCTTCCCTCGACACCAAACTTTCAGGTCACTTGTGATAATCTATAGAGAAGATGACAGAGCTGGAGACGCTGAGAACTTCGCTCGGAGAGTCAGGGAAGCCTTGGTTGGAAGCGGGTTTCGAATAGATGTTTCCACTCTTAAGGTAAAGGTGGATGCTGGCAAGGATATGTGGAGGGAAGCTGAAAGGGCTTCGGAGGAATACTATGAGTTTCTCTCGGGTTTGGGTGCAGCCAGCCCGCCGCCGGAAGTGGAAGGTTTGGTTCGGGCTTGGATCTATCGCAGGAAACTGGGCGTTGACAGGCTTCCCGCTGTTGTGCTGGACGACAAAGTGCTTTCCAAGGGAAGGCTTCCCAGCTTCGAGGCCGTAGCCAAAGAACTCGGATTGAGTGAACCAGAGACTTCGTCTCAACCCCTGCGTGAGACCGAAGCCACGATTCGGATAGCTGAAGAGCAGAGGGCTTCTGCTCAAGCCGCGGGGGCTCAGGTCGCCGTTCCGGAACCCGAAATTGGATCAGTTAATGCACCAGCTTCTGCTGTATCATCCACGCCCGCGGAACCAGTTGAGGCGTTGTCTCGGAGAACTACGAGCGAACTCGGGTCTGCCGACTTCGATGACGAAACCAAGAACAGGATCAGGGAGACGCTTCTAAAGACGGGATTCGTTGGACCTGAGAGCTGCACTAACTGCCTTTATTACTCCGAAGAACAAGGCAGATGCGGATTTCTACACGTGCCCGTGGCCGACACGCAGAAACCTGTTTGCAGAATGAAGTTTGATTGACATATGGCGTTAGATGCGAGCGAATGGTCTTGGCTCACTGGTTTGTGTATAACCAGATTTTTGAAGCCGACTCATATGGTCAAGGGTAATTCCTCAACAAACTCTATCGCAGCCGGGGCTTTGTGGGGGGCGAGTCTGGTTTTGCAGTGTTCACTTAGCCGTTCCGCGCTTATTCTCCCGCCGTAGCCTGGCTTGAGTTTAACCAAGGCTTTAACTCTTTCGTTGGTGAATGGATCATACACGGCTATAACCGAACACTCTTGAACTGCGGGATGTGCGAGCAACGTTTGCTCTACTTCCTTGGGCCAAACTTTGAATCCCGCTACGTCCACGTAGCCCTTTGCTTGGCCAACCACGTAGAAGTACCCATCTGCATCCATTTTGACCAAATCGCCAGTTAAAAGCCAACCACTTTTATTGAAGAGTTTTGCAGTTTCCTCCTGATTGTTCCAGTAGCCTTTGGTGACCTGAGGACCTTTGACGCCAAGCAGGCCCTCTTCTCCAGTGCCCACAGGCATGTCGGGGTCATCTACACTGAAAACCGTTGCCTCCGTATCCGGAAGAGGCGTGCCTATGGAGCCCGAACGCGTCTTTCGCCTGTCCAGTGGATTTGCGTGTGTCAACGAAGTGGCCTCTGTCAAACCGTGGCACGCTATGAGCGGACCACTGGTCATCGCCTCGAATTGGTGTTTTACGTCTTCTGGTAGACGCGTCGAAAGGGCTAGGGACACCCTTACTGTTCTGAGGTCATAGCTTCCCGCTTGACTCGAATAAACGAGAGCCATGAACATAGCTTGCACACCTGGGAAAAAGGTCACTTTGTGTTTCTGAATGGCTTTGAACACTTCTGAAACTTCGAATCTGGGAACCACCACCATTTTGCATCCTGCTAGGAGAGTTGTGGTTACCACAGACATTAATCCGTATGAGTGGAAGAAGGGTATTGTTCCCAAGACGATATCCTCTTCTTTCAGCTTTAACCATTCAATCAGTTGAGTGGCATTGGCCACAAGGTTTCTGTGCGAAATGGCCACTGCTTTTTGGACACCACCCGTCTCTCCTACGTATTCCAAGGCAACAACGTCGTTGGGCAGAGGACTCACCACTGGTTCGTCGCCGGCGTGCTTGGTCACCAACTTGAACCAGTCCAAGGTGTCCCTTCTCTTTTTGTTTTTGGCTTTGGGCAAAGTTATGGGGAACCATTGGTCCACTGGTGGCAGAGGGTCCAAAATACTGGTTGTTATTACGTGTCTGATACGCGTTTTCTCCTTGATTTGCTCCACGCCTAAGTATAGGTCGTAATCTCTTACCACGTCAGATGAGACTATTATCACCTCGGCCCTAGAATCCTTCAGGCGCTCGGTGAGCTCCTTTTCTCTGCATATGGGATCCAAGAATACAGCTATTGCACCAATTTTTAAAGTCGCGAAAAATGAAACCACTAGTTGAGGAGTGTTTGGAAGCGCTAATACTACTCTGTCTCCCTTCTTTACACCCAGATCTATCAAAGCAGAACTGAATGCGTCGGAGAGTTTGCTAATGTAACCCCAGCTGTACTGAACGCCTTCGTAAACCATACCTATGGACCGGTTGTTTTTCTGAACGTTTTTTTCAAGAAATTTTTGCAGAGGTTCCTGAGAATAATCCAGATGCGGCCTCACGCCGCCAACGTAGTTTTTCGACCAAGCCTTCTCTACCACTTTTTCCATCTAAAAGGCCGCACACTCACACGCATAGGGAACTTAAATGGTTTATGTATAGATAATTATGCAAGACTAATATGTAACAAATATGAATATAAGATATGCAACGGTGTCCGCGTTGTCGTGCCAATTGAACATGTTGAGCAAACATTCAAAGAACAAACAAATTACCCAGACCAGTCCGCCAGAATCTCAAAAACCAGTGGAGGAAGATGCCGTAGCGAATGATTGATTTAGCCTTTGTTCAGATAATGGATACACAAGGTCGAAACAGAAAACAGTCCAGTCATAATAAACGTAGCACGCCTAAAGATGCTTTGAGCTGTCTATCACCACATGAGGAGGGATGACAGTACGGCTGAATCCTTCGGGCTTCCGCTTGAACACTGGTCTGAAGTCTATCCGTAAACTCGGATACCTTTGAACCCGTCCTTGAATAGGATCCATACTGACTATGATTTAATTTTGGTTACGTCAATAGTGGCTGGCAGACCCATTTCTGCGTGGCCGAGATTGAGCTACAATCACCATTCAGCCTGCACCAACCACTCTGACGGACCAGAACAACGTGCGAGTTACTTGGTAAGACGAACACAAATTCGATGAGTCGAAGTGTACCTAAAGGCGAACTCAAAAAACCCAGCTGTGCTTGCCTACAAACGCGACCTGTGTTTTGAATTTGGTTGTGAACTCATCTATCCTCGTTTTTCAAATTGGGACTCAATGCGGCTCATCCATCACATACGCTTTTCAACAACTAAATAAGGAAGAGACTAGGAAGACATCCGGTCCCAAAAGAAAAGCTGAAAAAGAACCGGAGCTTAAAACTCAATGTTCTTAGCCTAACAATAATCGTGGAAACTGGTCGTCGAAGTTGTGCAGGCAAAGTGAACCTTGTTCTTTGATAAGGCACACGTCATATGTTTTGTTCGTGGAAACACTTAAACAGTTTCCCGCAGATTCAGAATTGGCAAAACGGCGGTTCAACGCGGTCGTCGTCTAGTCTGGTCTAGGACTGCAGCCCTCCAAGCTGCCGATCCCGGGTTCAAATCCCGGCGACCGCACCTACCTCCACGGTACAGTTCTCTTCCTTGCAAATGTCTCCCGCCTTTTATGGGGCGTACCGCGTATCCTCACATGAAGGATATACACGAGTACTCGAAGAGACTCGAGCAGGCCATGACTCGTGTTAGAAATTCGACTGCGATAGCGGCGCACGACAAGACGCTGATAGAAAGATTCAGCAATGCTCTTCGAGCGCAGAGCCTTTCGACAGGCCGAGTTGAAAAGTACGTCAACCACCTCAAGACAGTCGCTGAGATGCTACCTGAGCTGACTCACGCCGAGAGAGGACTCGGTGGCGCGACAAAGGATGACATAGAACAGCTAAGCATTCGAATCTATGAATCCGAGAAATACAGGCCTCACACAAAGAGTGATTACGTAACCGTCCTTAAGAGGTTCTACCAGTGGCTGAAAGCTCCTCCTGAACAATACAACAGCTGGAGAAAGAAGCACCGCTATCCACCCGAGGTGGACGACCTGAACAGCAGCATGAAGGCGAGTCAGAGATTCTATCCCTCGGACCTTCTCAGCGAAGATGAGGTGAACTCGATGATTCAGGCGGCAGAATGGATCATGGTGAAGGGCGCGATTGCCCTCGTTGACGAAATTGGTCCAAGACCGGGCGAGTTCCTGACCATGAAGGTCAAGGACATCATGTTTCAGGAGGACAGGGTGATCTGCCGCCTCGCCCACAATGGCGGAGGGAAGACGGGCGAACGCTTGATACTCATAATCAAGTCGGTCCCGCTGGTCACAGCGTGGATGAACGCACTTCATTTTCTAGGTAGGTTCTCTCTCACCGTCAGACACTATGCGTATTGTGTCAAATGACGAAAAACTGTTCTGTAGATACCAATTACTACAGGTAGAACTCATTGCCGTCTCTTGGTACTACGTGAAAGGTTGGCTTAGCAAGAGAGGCTAGCTACAGGACCTGGACAGCCGCGGGTTGAACCGAAAGAGTCCAAAGAAATCTTCCAGCTCCAGAATTCTGACTCATTGGCACGAGCCTCAGGAGAACTTGAGTTCGGGCGCTTGCATGCGGATCTAGCGTTCATCCCCTCGATCCTGAACTACCGAGCATTTTGGCCCAAGACTTTTCCATGACTCGGTCCACTTACACAACAACCCAAACTCTGCAATGTAGTTACAGTGTTTCTACCTCCGCCGCTGACGTTTGAAAATGAAGAAGCTCTGCTATATCGGGCCCTCTGCCGAGACCACGCCGCTTGGAGGAAATAGTTCCCATTACGGGTCGAAAAACAAATCCGCTATCCCGGCCAAACCCAGGCAAAAGTCGGTACAGTCCACGTACCCGTAGACTGGGGGCCGCATTGTCGCCAGCACAACCAAAGCCGACGCATTCGACGAAGGCCGCAAACGTTGCCGCCGGCACTTACTTCACCCTCTCCACCTGGACCGTTCTCGTTCCCCCACCCTTGATGGATTCTATCATCTCGTCGAAGGAAGCGAACTTCTGCCTCTTCCCCCTGTACACTCCATCTACCACCTTTGAGACTCTGCCACGGACGACGGAGTAGCTTTGGAGATGGGCGGTCCTCATGTCTCCCACGTCGTTGGCGTCAGAAATCACGTTGACCGCTAGGACGATCCCATTCTTCTCTTCTGCCGCGAAAACGTGAAACTCCTTGCCACCTTCTTTGAAGTCCGCCCCCTCACCGATGTACGAGCGGTCCCCCACCCTGGACCTGATGAACGAGAACGTTATTCCGTCCAGCTCCGCCTTGCCGTAGCTCTCTATTTGATACTGTGTATGCGCGTTCCCGCGGTGCTTCGGTCCTTCGATTGGCAGGTCGACATCCTTCGTGATGTCCCTGACCTCTATCCTAGAAGACATGACTGTCGGTTGGCCCATTTCTCTACCTATGGGTTAGCGCGGCTCAGTAGCTGGCAAGATTGAAGGAGTAGCTTCAAACTGGTGGGTGAACGTGCCCTATGTTCTTGCTCCTGGGATTTCGAGATCTCATCTGTCCCTAACAAGCGCATCTGGAGGGATTCGAACCCTTGGCCTACTGTGGCTTCGGGCCGGCCTGGATTCGAAGCCTTGGCCTGTGTCTAACTCCCCTTCGGGTAAGCATGCAATCAATCTGGACGCTTCGCAGTTAGTGAACGATGGCGCGTTCCTGCCTCTATTCATCGTGCTCGGAGGCTCAATGACCCTTCATGTCGAAGGGCTTTGACGGGTCAGGCGCTCCTCACGACTCAGAAGCAACCTACGACCGAAACTCCATCCGTCATCATCAAGTCGATGACTTCTTCATAATCCAGAACCTTGAAAGGCTGTCGCAGAGACTCTGGACTGAAACCTCGCTTCTCCAGATGCTCCGCCAATACGTACGCTTCCGACACGTTACTAAAAGCATCTTCGGTGCCTGACAACCCCTTCAACGCAAGGAGTACTGCGTCCTGCATCAGGAGGATTATCAAACGCTTCCCTGCTGGAGGGTTGCGCACGAAATTTACGCCGGCGACGGTATGATCTGAGTTTCTCGGCGAGGAGAAGAGGACGAGTAGCGATTCAGACAAGATCTTCAAGCACCTCAGAAGACCGTGCTCCTATCGGCGTTCGCTATCGCTGAGGAAATGCTGCTACCATCACTCAGCTCCACACCCGCAGCCAGGTCCTTCAGAGCGATGCCTCTCTCATCGGCGGAAGCATTGTCAACCAGTACTTTGGCACGACCACTCGAGGCCAGCTTTTCAAGCAAGGGAGAAAGGGACGTCCAGCCCGCCTCTTCGGCCCTCTGGCCCTTCCTTGCTACATATACACCATCGCCCAAGAGGATGATCTTGACCTCGTGGCCGTATGATACTGCGCCATTTGCCAGCCTGATCGCCTCTGCGGCGTGTATTGCTCCGAATGGCGGTTTTGTTATTATTATCGCCAGGGTTTTGACCAAATCGATCAACCTCTCCTACGTGAAGGAGACGAACCTGTCGGACTCGTCAATCAGCTTGCAGAGATTGCGCATGCTACTCGGCTCCGCTCCGCTCATGATGAGTTCATTCCTGATGCCTCTGAACGCGAGGCAGGTGCCGCAGAGCTGGACCTTCAAGCCCTCCCCAATCAAGGCTTGAAACTCTGATTCTGCATTCGTGATTCCTGTGGCCCTCTGGCCCTTCGTGAAGTTGTGCACGCTGTCGCCGTAGGCAAAGACCGTCACCTTGTGACCCTTCCTCATCGCAGACCTAGCTAGCTTGATTGCGGTCGAGGTGCTCTCCGAGCTGTAGGGCGTCGTGAAGAGAAGTATGGCGAGATGCCTCCCCCTTTGGGTGTCACTCATCTTTCTTTCGCTCCCGCTCAGAACCAGTGTCTCATCCAGTACTTCTCGAATATGACTTTCTGAGCGTGCCATACCCTGCCAGGCATGTGAAATTCTATCTCGGGCTTGGGTTCGGCAAGAAAGTTGCCCTTCACGAAGGCGCTCTGTCCTCCACCCACTTCGAGGAAGCAGGAGCCCTGCCCGTCCCACTCCTTCATCTTTCCCCTGCCCTTGATCTTGGCGGCTATGTTAATCGCGACGACCTCGGCCTGGCCGTGCGCGAAGACACCCGCCTTGGGCAGGAAAGGCATGTACCCATTAGGGGTGGAGATTGAAGTCACGTCGCCAACTGTGTACACTCCTTCGTGGTTTGTCTCCAGAGTCCTTGGATTGACTGGAATCCAGCCAGTTTCATCGGTCAAACCGGCTTGGACCACAGGTGCGGGAGCCGCATGTGGTGGCACGCAGAAGAGGAGGTCAAAGGGCATGTTCTCACCGCTTTCGAAACTTACTTCACTAGATCTGACTTCACTGAGCTTTAGCTTTGGATGATAGTTTATCCCTCTCGATTTGAGAAGCTCGAGAACCTTGTTGCCTATGTCCGGTCCCACCGCAGGGACCGGGATGCTTTCTGGAGTGAAGAACTCGAATTTTACCTTCTCTCTGATACCCTTCTTTCGGTAGTGATCATCCAAGAGTAGCGCTACCTCGTATGGTGCTGCAGGGCACTTGAATGGTGTCCTGGAGACACCGATGGCTATGGTTCCTCCCTGGAATTCTTCGACTGCTTCCCTGAATTTCAATGCTGATTCCAGGTCATAGATGTGGTGAGCGTGCCCGAGAAAACCAGGTACCATGTTCGGAGAGTACTCTGCGCCCAATGCTATTACAAGATAGTCGAACAGGAGTTTGCCGTCATTCTTGGTCAGCACTGACTTTCCCTCGAGATCTATGGAAATCACTTCATCGTTCAGGATATCGATTCTCTTCTTCTTTTTCAGTAGATTCAAATCCTTCTGAACTTGGTTTGGCCCTCTGAGCCCAAGCATCAGCCAGGGATAAGAAGGGGGGAAGTCGAATGTCTTCTTCCGCTCTATGAGTCGCAACGCAACATCATCCTTGAGTTTGTCTTTGAGCAGACTCGATACGACTATCCCTCCAACTCCTCCACCAAGAACGAGAACGGATTTCTTGCTCATTTCTAGCCGCCAGCGGGTTCACAATACATTCATATATATGCATATAGCTAGGAGCTAGGAGCTGAATGTAATGCGGGACAGAATTTCCGAACTTCATGCAGAGGTCTGCAAAACGCTAGGAAGCCCCGTCAGGATAGAGATTCTTGGCTCTCTTCGTAATGGAGAGAAGACGGTTGGCCAGCTTTCAGAAGAGCTCAATCTAAGACAGGCTAACGTTTCGCAGCACCTCGCGGTACTCAGGCAGAGGCAGGTGGTGACAACGCGCAAAGAGGGTACCAGTATCTACTACAGAGTATCAAACCCCAAGATCATCCAGGCCTGCCAGCTGATGAGAGAAGTCCTGCTCGAGCAACTGAAGGAAGCGCAGAAGCTGACGGTGCTGGCTGACAGGGTTCAGTCGAAGTGATGAAGATTGATTGGAGAAGATAAGCCCACCGCAGCCTTCACGCTGTCAGTAGTAGGCTTGGGCCTTCAAGCCTTGGGCGGGTTGCTCTTTGTATATGCCATTTCCTACTCCACGTCTTACGGCTTCTTTGGGCCCGGGATGATGGGGCCATGGATGATGTTCGGAGGACCCTGGATCTCTGGATACTTCTCTTACTGGTTCCCCCTGTTTGCAATCCTTGCAGGAATAGAGATCGCCCTTGGAGTGCTGGGTGTCCTGTGGATGAATACTGCGAACATTAGTAAGGTTCGAACGGGATCGGTCTTCGTCCTTATTGCTTCAATATTTGCATTTCCAACAATGTTCGGCTTCATGATTGGCTCCCTCCTGATGCTGATTGGAAGTATCCTCGGTCTGACCTGGCAACCCCGGATAAAATGAGGTGGATGCCCAAATCATGAAGGACTCGTCTGCGGTGATAGTCGCGGTCAGCCTTGGAGCAATATTTGCGCTCGCGCTATCCGCCCCGACGGTTCTGAGTGGATATCCAGCCTTGGGTGGGCAGGGTGGACTGCTCTTTGGAGGCATGCCAATGATGAGCGTTCAGGGTCAAACGGTCACCGTTGACCAAGCCATTCAGATGATGAAGAACGTTCCAGCCTACGCAAGCGTAAGCCCGTCGAATAACACCATAACCTTTGCCTCTCGGGAGGTCGTGCTGGTTGTGCTCGCCACGGACCACGAGGAAGCTCTGAACCTGACTGGAAGACAGTCGCCGAGTTATGCGACCGATGACGTCTTCGTGATATATGGGTTGATCAATCCCACGCTCGTTATCCCGCACGGAGCAGTGGTCCAAGTGACCGTAATCAACCTGGACAAGGATATGTACCACAACTTCGTAGTTACAGCACTCAGCCCGCCGTACTCCTACATGGTCATGCAAGGAATAATGATGAACTGGCAACAACAAGGAATCGCGCAGATGATGCCCTTCCTGCCACCAGCAAATGATGCTCAAGGGGTGGCACACGAATATGTGTACTCTGTAGCCCTTAACACGCAGACCATCCTTTGGTACTTATGCACTTATCCAGGACACGCCCAGGCAGGGATGTACGGTGAGGTGCTGGTGAATTGACGGGAATCAGGGGTTATCATCGCTGCGTCAAAGTGATATGGTCTTGATGCAACAAGTCCCGAAGAAGCCGATCTATCTGGATTACAATGCGACCACGCCCATCGATCCAGAAGTTCACAAGGCGATGGATCCCTATCTCCGAGAGCACTTCGGAAATCCCTCGAGCACTCATCAATACGGAAGGAGTTCCAAGGAGGCAGTTGAGAAGGCGCGGCAGCAGGTTTCGGAGCTGATTTCCGCAAGACCCGAGGAGGTGATATTCACGAGCGGGGGCAGCGAGAGCGACAATCATGCAATCCTGGGCGTAGCCCTCGCAAACTCGAAGAAGGGGAAACACATAATCACGTCACGGTGGAGCATCCAGCCGTCATCGAAACGTGCGGGTATTTGCAAGACAGACTTGGATTCGACGTCACATACCTGCCAGTGGATGGATACGGATTCGTGAGCCCGGAAGACGTGGAAAGCGCAATCAGAAAAGATACGATTCTGATCACCATAATGCACGCCAACAACGAGGTAGGAACAATCGAACCAATAGAAGAGATAGGAGAGATAGCCAGAAGGAGGAGGGTGCTCTTCCACACCGATGCCGCTCAATCGTGTGGAAAGATAGAGGTCGATGTCAATAAACTAAACGTGGACCTTCTAACCGTCGCGGGGCACAAAATATATGCTCCGAAGGGCGTGGGAACGCTTTACATCAGGGAAGGCACCTCCATTGACAGCTTCGTTCACGGTGTGGGCCAGGAGATGGGCAGGAGGGCGGGCACAGAGAACGTTCCCTACCTGGTTGGATTGGGAACCGCTTGCGAGATTGCAAGGGAAGCGCTCCCCGCATCTGGCGAGAGGCTCAGGGTTCTCAGAGACAAGTTGCATGCAAGCGTACTGGAAGGAGTCGGAAGAGAGAGGGTCAGACTTAACGGTCATCCCGAGAACAGGCTTCCAAACACGCTCAACATCAGCCTGGGAGGAATAGTTGGAGAACAGTTCCTGAGCGAGATTCCCGAGATCGCAGCCTCCACGGGCTCAGCCTGCCATTCGGGGTCCTTCGAGCCGTCGGAAGTGTTGCTACAGATGGGGCTCAGTAAAGAAGAAGCACTCGGCGCGCTGCGTCTTAGCCTCGGTCGCTGGACAAACAATGAAGAAATTGAAACTGCTTCAAAATTAATTGTTGAGCATTACGTCAAGGCGACCCAAGTACGGCAAGCCGCTTCCTGACCCAGTCGTTTCCCCTTCACGCGTTGGACGATGAAACGAAATGCTTTCCGGCGCGGCAGATCGCGTTTAGGATTCCAAATCCCATTTCGTGAACGCCCTTGTCAAAGGCCTTGCCTTCCCAACTGGAACTGTTTGTGACATGTGCCACGACGCCCACCGGAAACCGGCGCGCGGCAGAGAATGCGAACAAGGATGCCGCTTGCATCTCCACGGCAAGCACCCCGACCTTACATCCATGGCCTTCATCCGTGAATGGTACTCTATTCCCCTCGACCTGAGAAACTCGAGGACCTTGCCTCCAATCTCCGGGCCCACCGAGGGGACGGGCACTGGCTCCGGCGTGAAGAACTCGAACTTCACCCTCTCCCTCATTCCCTTCTTTGTGAAGTAGTCCTCGAGCAGGAGTGCCACTTCATACGGAGCTGCGGGGCACTTGAAGGGCGTCTCGAAACGCCTATCACGATTGTCCCTCCAGAGAACTTCTCGATCGCGTCTCTGAACCGGAGTGTGGATTCGAGGTCGTAGATGTGGTGAGCGTGTTCCCTGAACCCGGGTATCGCATCAAGGGCGTACTCTGCTCCGAGCGCCAGGACGAGGTAGTCGTAGGACAGCTCGCCGCCCTTTCCCGACCATCCTCGTCTCGACATTGATAGAAGTGACCTAGTCGTTAATCACATCTATGCCCTTCTTCTACAAAGCGTTCAAACCCTTCTGTGCCTGGTCCGGCCTCCTTATGCCAAGCATGAGCCAGGGGTACGAGGGCGAGAACTGGAACTTTTCCTTCCTTTCTACGAGTGTCACCCTTGCCCTGTCTCCCAGCCTATCTGAAAGCTCGTTTGGTGCGACCAGCCCGCCACACCTCCACCCAGGATGAGAATCTGATTCCCGTTCACTTCGGTTTCACCAGAAATGCACATTCATCCAAGTTTGCTCTTCTGGTAGCTGTCAGCACAGTGGGAGCAGCAGAAGAAGTGTTTCGTCCCGTCAATGAATCGCTCGTAGGTGTTCTCTTCGGTCAGCTTCATTCCGCATTCTTCGCAATTCAACGCTTGGTCACCTTCCTGATTGCTTCATCACGGTCCGGTACCCCGACGAACGCGACCCTTCCGTCTATTATCGTGGTCGGCACACTCAAGATGTTTAGTTCTGAAACCAATTTCTCCCCGAATGGACTGGCGATGTCAACTTCGTCGTAGTGGAAGTCGTGTTCGTTCTTTAGACTCCTCCATAGTTCTTTCGCACCCGGACAGACCGGACACCAATCTGCCACCAGGAGCGTCACTTGGACCATCACGGCGAGGCCTCTTTCAACGCTCTACTCAGCATCCCCCGAGATGGAGAACCGAGGATCCTACCATCAACCCTGTAAATCCTGCACCTGAGACCGAAGTCTTTGGCTTCCCTTGCGGCAGGCTCGATATCTGCTCCGTTAACTCTGATTGTTGGCGAGCCCGG